>FLOH01001000.1_pt1 | contig 47846 bp, 48 predicted proteins | sample 756751 | NCBI WGS metagenome assembly FLOH01 (sample SAMEA4026879, study PRJEB14308) | marine metagenome | biome: coastal water; material: water | depth 74 m | reverse complement strand
TACGCTTGCATGCTTACACACGCCGGCGTTCGACTCGCCATCGTGAAACATTCCCATCACGACTTTGAAATCGATCACCCAGGAAAAGACAGTTATGAATTGCATCATGCAGGCTCCAGCCAGACTCTGATCACGTCAAAATACCGCAGTGCCCTGATTCGCGAAAACTCATCACACAGCGAACCAAAGCTGGAACAGGAATTACAGAAACTGGATTTAACGCAGATAGATCTGGTACTGGTAGAAGGCTTTCGTCATGAGCAATCGCTGTGCCGCATCGAACTGCACCGGCCATCTCTCAACAAGCCCTTGTTATACCCGGGTGATAAGAACATTATTGCGCTGGCCAGTGACCAGGCGATGGATATTCCTTTGCCGCTGCTGGACATCAACAATCCAGCGCAGCTGGCTGAGTTCATTCTGCAGTGGATGCAAAAAAACTAGGCGTCAGTCGGCAGGTTCCATTCCCCCGATTTACCGCCCGACTTGTGCAGCAGACGCACATCACCGATCAGCATACCTCTGTCCACCGCCTTGCACATATCGTAGATCGTCAGCAGCGCAACCTGAACCCCGGTTAAGGCTTCCATCTCGACCCCGGTCTGGCCATTGGTCTGGGTCGTCAATTCACACTGAATGCGGTGCTCAACGTGGTCCAGGGTAAAATTAACTGAAACGTGGGTGAGTGCTAACGGATGACACAGTGGAATCAAATCGGCAGTGCGCTTGGTTGCCATAATTCCGGCGATGCGGGCGATACCGAGTACATCCCCTTTTTTATGACTTCCCTGTTCAATCAGCCGGAATGTCTGCGCCTGCATCGAGATAAACCCGCTTGCTGTGGCCTTACGCTGGGTGATTGATTTAGCCCCGACATCGACCATATGGGCCTGACCGGATTGATCAAAATGGGTTAACGGAGAAGACATAGTGTGACCTCGATCGGTATTACTTGATTAACAGAAACATTGACTGATTACCGCGATGAATATTCAGCAGTAGATTGCGACTACTACGGGCCGCAGCGTAGGCCGCTTCAAAGGTTTCTACCCGTTGTTTGTTGATAGAGAAAATAACGTCATCCTTTCTGACGCCGGTAAGCCAGGCCTGGGAATTCGGCTCAACCTCCATCACCCTTAAATACTGACGCAAGCCTTTCTGCATATCGGACTCTTTAATCTCCCCGATACTCGCACCCGCCAGCCGATAACTAAACTCAGCGCCATCGATGGTGACGATCTCCATCAACTGAATGGTAGTCTGAATCAGGATATTGTTACCCCCGCGGATCACTTCCAGCTCTACCGCCTGCCCGACCAGCATCATACCGATCCGATTATGCACATCGATCGCGGAACGAACCGCTCGCCCATTCGCCTTAATGATCACATCGCCCACTTTCAGCCCACCTTTCTGCGCCGGCGAACCCTGCTCGACCTGAGTCACCACCGCGCCCTGAGTGGATTCGATATTAAAGGCTTTGGCCAGCTCTGCCGTCAGGTCCTGCGCCTGCACCCCGAGCCTGCCGCGTTTAACCTCCCCATACTCAATAAGCTGCGACATGATGTCCTGCGCCATGTTGATCGGAATCGCAAAGCCGATGCCGATATTGCCAGCCGAGCCACTACCACCCAGAATGGCGGTATTGATCCCCACCAGTTCACCGCGCAGGTTAACCAGCGCACCACCCGAATTCCCCGGATTGATCGAGGCATCGGTCTGAATAAAGTCTTCATACGATTCGATGCCCAGACCGGAGCGACCAAGCGCTGAGATAATGCCGGATGTCACCGTTTGCCCGAGCCCGAACGGGTTTCCGATCGCAACCACAAAATCACCCACGCGTAATACGTTGGAATTAGCGAAGGGCATACTGTGCAGGCGTGGTGCATTGATCTTGATCACCGCAATATCGGTATCCGGATCACGCCCCAGAATCTCTGCACTCAACTGGCGTCCATCACGCAGGGTCACACTGATTTCCAGCGCATCCTCTACGACATGATTATTGGTTAGAATATAACCATTGCTGGCGTTCACAATAACCCCGGAGCCGAGACTCATGGTTTCCCTTTCGCGCAGGATATCGGGCAGCTTGAAAAAACGTTTAAACAGTGGATCGTTCAACAGCGAGTTCCTCACCACCACCTTGCCACGAGTTGAAATATTCACTACCGCCGGGGTTGCCTTTTCCAGCATCGGCGCCAGACTGGGCAGGGCCTGACCATCAACTGTGACTGGTAACCCGGCAGCGCAACCATTCGCAAACAGTAACAGCAGACTAGCAACAACAGAGTAAAGCTTCATTAGAAGGTTCTCGGACTAAAATCAAATTTTTGCTGCATCGAGCGATACCAGTCACGGCTTTCTTCATCGGTCGCGGGCGGCGTATGAATCTGGATTTCGACCAGCAGATCACCCGCCGGATGGCCGGGAAAACCTTTACCCTTGAGGCGCATCTTCTGACCTGACTGCATGCCGGCTGCGATACTTAACTCGACCCGACCGGTTAACGTGGGAACCGTCACCTTGCCACCTAGAGCCGCTTCCCATGGTGTCAGCGGACACTTCAGGATCAAATCCAGCTGCTCCAGTCTGAACCATTTATGCGGCAGCACATTCAGTTCCAGAATCAGATCACCGGCATGCCCACCATTTGCTGACGCGTGTCCCTGTTTCGACAGGCGAATCTTTTTACCACTGGTGACGCCCGCTGGAATCGTGATCTTTAACTTCTTCAGAGCAGGTGTCGCCACCCCGCCGCCGCTGGATTCATTGCGCGACAGCTGAATCATTTTTTCGCCACCATGGAAGGCTTCTTCCAGACTGATATCCAGCTTCAAGTGCTGGTCTTCACCGGCCCTCGCCTGCTGCTGAAATCCAGCGCCCGAACGGAATCCTCCGCCTGCACGTCCAGCGGATCCCGCTGCCCCACGCTGGGCAAAGATAGACTCAAAGAAATCACTGAAATCTGCGCCGCCATGACCCCCTCCCGGGGCTCCACCGTAGCCTCCGGAATTGAATTCATGCCCGTGCTTCCAGTCGCTGCCAAACTGATTATAGGACTTGCGCTTTTCATCATCCCTTAACACGTCATAGGCTTCATTGACTTCCTTAAAGCGATCTTCCGCATCGTGCGAGCTATTCACATCGGGATGGTATTTACGCGCCATCTTGCGGTAGGCTTTTTTAATCGCGACCGCATCGGCATCGCGCGCAACACCGAGTATCTTGTAATAGTCCTGATATTTCATAAGGTATTCATTCAAAAAGTTAAACGGCTCTGGCCGGAAGCTGCTCTAGACAGCCGCAAAGCCCGCATCGAAGCAGGCGACAACAAGCTTAAATAAGGTTTTATCCAACAATTTCAAGTACTCAGTACCGGATTCATGCGGTCTGTCATCGATCAAGCCTGAAGTTTCGCCTGACTCTTGATCCAGTCGCACACCAGATCGCTGTGAATCGGTCGACTGATATAATAACCCTGCACGAAATCACAGCCCATCTGTAACAAAAGCTGATACACCTCGACCGTCTCCACCCCCTCAGCCACAACTTCGATACCGAGGGTATGCGCGAGCTGGATGGTCGCGGCGACGATGGCCCGATCCTCTTCATCCTTGAGCATATCCTTGACGAAGGACTGATCGATCTTAAGCTTTTCAACCGGCAGTTTCTTCAAATAGGTTAAAGACGCCTGGCCGGTTCCAAAGTCATCGATAGACAGCGATATCCCCATCGAAGACAACCGCTCAAGGGTTTTAATCACCTGGGTCGGCTCGCGCATGATCTGCCCTTCGGTGATCTCGATCATGAGTTTTTCGTTGGTTACACCACATTGATCAATGGTTCGGGCAATTCGCTCGGGCAGATCATCATCGTGTAGATCCATCATCGACAGATTCACCGCGATATGCACCCCGCTACCGCTCAGCTTGTTGAGCTGAGCACAGGCCTGTTCAATTATCCACTGTGAAAGCGGCCGTATAAGCTGATTTTTTTCCGCCAGCAGGATGGTTTTTTCGATCGACTGCTGGTGTTCCTCCGGCTGCTTCCAGCGCAACAGTGCCTCAAAGTATCGAACACGGTGAGTCTTGAGATCAATCACCGGTTGATAGAACAGCACAAAATCGTTGTTATCGAGCGCCTGATGCAACGACTGAATCACACTCAGGCCGGCATAGTCACTCTTTTCTATCAACGACTGTTCATACACCACCGGCCAGTCACCCTGATGCGCTTTAAGCAGGGCATCATTGGCTTTCAACTCCAGCTCTTCGCGCTCCAGCGCAGAGTCGGGATAGACCGCAACCCCGATACTGATACTCACCTTCACCTCACGTCCATACACCGTATACGGCAGTGACAGTGACTGGTGAATCTTTTCAATCAGGGCTCGCACTCTGGGAGCCTGCTTAAACTCAAGTAAAAACGCGAAATTATCCTTTTCCAGCCGTGCCAGGCTGTCTGTTTCGCGTAAATTATTCGCCAGCCTTTTGGCCAGCTGTTTCAACAAGCCGTCACCGATATAGTTGCCGAAGGTATGATTCACTTTATAAAACGAGTTGATATCGACCAGCACCAGCGCATAGCGTCGTCCCGTTCTTTTACCTTCCAGGATAGCGTGCTTCAGGCGCTCTTCGAAAATCAGCCGGTTATTCAGGCCGGTCAGGGGATCATGCCGTACAATATGTGTCATATGCATAAAGTAGCGATGCAACAGCATCAACCCCGGCATCAGGTACTGATGCTCATAGTTATTACCGGGGCGTTGAATACGCACTATTTTTTTCATTCTTTCGGTAATCACAAACAGCGGCTGTAACAGCGATTTGAATAACAGCTGATACAGTATCAACGTTATCAGCAGCATCGTTGGCAGAATCCAGAGCAGGTGCCTGAGCCAGATCTGCACAAAACTGATGGCCGGCAGAGCCAGTACAACACTAGCTGGATTCTGCAACCCCTGGCGGAATTCGAATGACACCACTGATGTCTGATCATTTACCCCAGCCTCCAGATAACGATTTGGCGATACTGAGCCTTTATCCAGATACAGATGCTTACCGCTGAGTTTTTCAAAATCAATCATGAAGGCGAAGTAATCCATCGCCATCAACAACTGCCGAGCACTGCCAGCGCTGTCGATCGCTGACCCTATCAGCAGAACCGGACGCTGCTTAAAGTTGCAGACCAGCTCATCCGAGTCTGGCGCTATAAAGATAGTAGTGGCACGATGGCCGTGACTATCGTAGCAATCTGAAACATGGGGACGTTCGCTCAGTGGTTCCGTATCCAGCGTTTGCAACAGCCGGATTTGTGGATAACGTTGATAATACTGATTGATGTATAGCAGCTGTTGTTGCGCATCGGTATTTTGCATCATCCAGCGACTGACTTCGTCAAGGCGGCGCTGCAACCACAGACGCTGAGTCAGTTGCAACTGATCGAGTTGCTGCTGCCAGCTGTCACGCATCAGCTTTGCCGTGTGTTGATTCTGCATCTCCACACTAAACCACACAGACGTACTCCACAACACCAGCGACAGCAGCATCAGTCCCAGCAGTAACAACAACACAAAGTTATGAATTTTTATCCGCATGTTAAATGATTTACATCCGCCCGACCCGGTTTCCAGACTTCATATTTTTGCTGATTTTAACCAACTGACTGCCGAATTGCGCGTTAAAATAGTAGTTCATCGAGATTAAAGTCATATAATAAAATTCACGGTCACCACCGGCTAATAAGCCTGTTTCGGAACGAAATTATACTGGAAATGAATCACATCAAGCTAACACTCAAACACTCCGTCCAGATCGAAAAATATAGCCGAGCCTGAATGAACCCATTACTAACATCGAAACAACAGCAGATCTTCCTTAGCGCATTGAAACACGGAGAGAAAACGGCTGAGTGCTCGCTGGATCTGGGGCGCTCTCTGTCTCTTGTTGACATCAATGCGGAGGGCTGGATCTGTCAGGGTCACTCTTTCCCCTACCTGAAAAAACACAGGGAACGAACCATCTACTATTGGCAGGATGGAGAATTCAAACCGGTGTCACGTTATACCGGCGCGCTGGTAAAACTGGTGCCGACGGACTGGGGACCACCGACCTTTGAGATTGATGGCATCAAGATGTTACCGACGGCGCAGATCTCCCCCTATACAGATGCACAAAACAAAGTAGCACTGATTCAACCGCGCGGAAAAGTGATATTAGATACCTGTGCGGGCCTGGGTTATTTTGCTGCCTGGTGTGTACAGGGAGGAGCCAGCCAGATAATCTCGTTTGAAAAAAATCCCGATGTGATCTGGCTGCGGGGTATAAACCCCTGGTCGCCTAAGGTTGATCACGTTTTGAGTTTGACCCGAGCCAGCATCGATGAACAGATTGAGTCACTGGCATCGGCTTCCGTCGACGCTATCTTACACGACCCTCCACGTTTCGGAATTGCCGGCGAACTCTACTCGCAGGTTTTTTATGATCAGCTGGCCAGAGTACTGAAACCCAAAGGCAGGCTGTTTCACTACACCGGATCTCCGAATAAACTAACCAGTGGTCGTAATGTACCCAATGAAGTATCGAAACGCCTGCAGTATGCAGGTTTTGTTACTGAACTGATCGGAGATGGGGTACTGGCGGTGAAGCGCTAATATTGCGGTTACAGAACAAATCTCACTGAACTCCAACCGACGAATAAGGCACGGATATCGAAAATGTGGTTTTCGATAACCCCACAAACATCATTCGATATTTTGCACCTGCTCGCGCATCTGCTCGATCAGCACCTTCAGGTCGACCGCCAGTTTGGTAGTTTCAGTATCCTGCGACTTGGAGGACAGGGTATTCGCTTCGCGATTCAGTTCCTGCATCAGGAAATCGAGTCGACGACCAACTGCTTCGTCCCAGTCGAGTACCTGCTCAACTTCTTTTACATGCGCCTGCAGACGATCCAGCTCTTCTTCCACATCGATCTTTTGCGCGAGGATGGCAAGCTCCTGCTCCAGACGACCGCTATCTGCGGTATCCGACCAGTTGGCCAGTTTTTCACTCAGTTGAGCGGTCCATTTCTGCTGCATGGCCTGTAGCATCTGCGGTCTCCTCTGCTGCACCTTAACTACGATTTCAGACACCTGCTGACAACGTGATGCAATCATCTCTTTCAGCGCACCGCCTTCACGTTCACGACTTTCCACCAGTTGCTGCAAGGCGGCATCGAGGCTTTGCAGCGCCAGTTCCTGCAGCGGCTTAAAGTCTTTATCCATTTCATCGACGACACCGGGCCAGCGTAGTATATCGGCCACCGACAGGCTATGCCCTTCATGTACGATGGTTAACACCTCTCGTTCAACCTTACGCAGATTCTTCACCAGATCCGCATTGAGCTTAATCGATGACTGTACCTCTTTGTTCAACTTGTAACGCAGACTGATATCGACCTTGCCGCGACTGGCATAGCGTCCAAGCTGCTGGCGAATTTCAGGTTCCAGTAGTTTGAAGTCCTCGGGTAATTTAAAGCCCGGCTCCAGAAAACGATGATTCACCGACTTGATTTCCCACACTATTTCACCGCTATCATTGCTCTGTTGCACGCGCGCAAACGCCGTCATACTTTTTAACATGGATAAAACCCCTGATTGATTCGAGGCATTCTACCCAATTCAACATCACTTCACATCCTCTAAGCGATCAACCCGGCCATTTATAAATATTCTGGCCAGAAAAATTTTTCGGCGTAAAAACCGGTATAATCACGCGATTTTTCAGGAGTAAAGCTATGCGACCCAGTGGTAGAGACAACGATCAGCTAAGAGACATCAAAATCACCCGCAATTACACTATGCATGCGGAAGGCTCGGTGTTGATTGAATGCGGCAATACCAAAGTTTTATGCAACGCCACCGTGGAAGAATATGTACCCGGCTTTCTAAAAGGCAAAGGCAGTGGCTGGGTGACGGCGGAATACGGCATGCTGCCGCGCTCAACCTCCAGCCGTATGCGGCGCGAAGCGAGTGCCGGCAAGCAGGGTGGACGTACGATGGAAATCCAGCGCCTGATCGGGCGTTCATTACGTGCCTGTATCGACACTAAAATCCTCGGTGAGCGTACCGTGACCATCGACTGTGATGTAATCCAGGCCGATGGCGGCACCCGCACTGCGTCTATCTCCGGTGCCTTTGTTGCACTCAACGATGCGATTCAGATTTTACTCGCAAAAGGTTCCCTTAAAAAGAATCCGATTAAATGCCAGGTTGCCGCAATTTCTGTCGGCATGTTTCAGGGCGCTGCGGTACTCGATCTGGACTATCCGGAAGATTGTAGCGCTGAAACCGACATGAATATCGTGATGGACAGCAACGGCGGTTTCATCGAAATTCAGGGCACTGCCGAGGGCGAAGCCTTCAGTCAGGAGCATCTGAACGCAATGCTGGGGCTGGCGCGCAAGGGCATCAATGAAATATTCACCCTGCAGAAGGACGCTTAAGCGATGCAAAAACTGGTCATAGCCTCAGGCAACAAGGGCAAGCTGCGAGAACTGGCCGCCTTACTCGAACCGCTCGATTATCAGGTGCATACTCAGTCGGAATTGAATGTCACGGATGTTGCGGAAACCGGCACAACCTTCGTTGAAAACGCAATCATCAAGGCGCGCCATGCCGCCGAAATCACTGGATTGCCAGCGGTAGCCGATGATTCCGGTATCGAAGTGGATGCACTGGATGGAGCACCCGGTGTATATTCCGCCCGCTTTTCCGCACCGGATGCGACCGATGAAAAAAACAATGCGTTGCTGGTGGAAAAACTGCGTAACGTGCCCGAAGCCGAAAGAACTGCACGCTATCGCGCCGTGATCGTGTACATGCGTCATGCCAAAGACCCGTCGCCGATCATCTGTGAAGGCAGCTGGGAAGGCCGTATCGTACTCGAACCGCGCGGTGAAGGCGGCTTCGGTTACGATCCTTATTTTTACCTGGACACGCATCACTGCACCAGCGCCGAACTGACTGCCGAACAGAAAAATGCCATCAGTCATCGAGGCCAGGCATTGAAACAGCTGGTCAGCCGTCTCAACACAGATCATGTATAAACGCGAGCCGACAGCAAGTTGATTTTTACCAGCAACCCGCCGCTAAGCCTGTATGTGCACCTGCCCTGGTGTGAGCGTAAGTGTCCGTATTGCGACTTCAACTCGCATCAGTCGAGTAGTTTCGATGAAACCGCCTATATCTATACACTACTGGAAGACCTGCAGCAGGATCTGCCGCTGATCTGGGGCCGACAGATCAGCAGCATATTCATCGGCGGTGGCACACCTTCGCTATTTTCCGGCGAAGCCATACAACAACTGATGTCGGGATTGCGCGCCCTGCTGAATTTTAATCCGGGCATCGAAATCAGCATGGAGGCCAACCCCGGCAGCGCTGACGAATCGCGCTTCAGGGCTTACCGTGCAGCTGGCATCAACCGCCTGTCGATAGGTATCCAGAGCTTCAATGATCGTAGCCTGCAACTGCTGGGGCGTATTCATAATGGGCAAAAAGCCCTGTCGGCTTTCGCTGCCGCGCGTCAGGCTGGTTTCGACAATATCAACATCGACCTGATGTTCGCACTGCCCGAGCAAACCCTGCAGCAGGCTCAGGCGGATCTACAGCAGGCTATCACACTCGAACCCGAACACCTCTCGCTTTACCAGCTCAGTATCGAGCCCAACACCCTGTTTCACAGCCAGAACCCGCAAAACCTGCCGGATGATGATCTGAGCTGGGATATGCAGCAACAGAATCAGGCACTGTTACAGCAATCTGGTTATCTGCAGTATGAAATCTCCGCCTATGCCCGAGCCGGGCGCCACAGCCGGCATAATGTTAACTACTGGCATTTTGGTGACTATCTGGGCATAGGTGCCGGCGCGCATGGCAAGATCACCCTGCCAGCCGAAGGACGTGTGATTCGACAGACACGTCAGCGCCATCCTGAGGTTTATCTGCAAAAACAGGGCAGCGCACGTATCAGCGAAACACGCGAATTGAACGAGCAGGACCTGGCCTTTGAATTTATGTTGAATGCTCTGCGTCTGCTGGAAGGCTTTGAAAAGTCACTTTTTAGCGAGCGCTGCGGCCTCCCCATTCAGCTGCTGGACGCGCCTTTAAAAGCAGCCCGAGAACGGGGACTGATCAGCGTAACTCCGAGCCATTTAAAACCAACCACCCTGGGGCTGCAATTTCATAACGACTTACAGGCACTTTTTCTGGATATTGACACCAGTGATATGCACCGAGTCGAACCTGAAATTCATTTTTAAACGGTTATAAAATCTCATCACAGAGAAAATTTCAGCTTTTTTATACACAGCTGCTGAAAATCAAAAAATTTGTCAACCGCTATTTCAAGAAAAACATAAAATCTTTTTTAAACTTCGTAAGTAATTGATTTACAACAGTTATTTGAACGTGGTTAAAAAGTGAGTAATCTAACACAAAGCCTTTACCCATAAGCCTTAGCGCCACTCATAAACGTCTTATTCACAGACTTATCCACAGGAAATGTGGATAAAAAACACAGACCCAGTCCGAACAAATATTTCTCGACGCTTTGTAATGTTTTACATTAACTTCACACGCTAAATACGCATCAGATTCCGCTTATATTAGCCCTTTCACGAAGCACTTCTAACCCCAGAAAAAACACTCGCGGGACCGACCAGAAACCGCCAGCTCGGGCAGAGCGACAAATCCGCCAGCTGAAAACTCAGCCGCACAAAGCGCTCGACAAAATATTACTTGCATCTGGATTAAAAAAGAGGCAGAATTCGCGCCCTTTTAAAGCAAGTGCCGACAGAGATATGAAAAAGGATATCCATCCAGTTTATAAAAATGTTGTGTTTCAGGACTCTTCATCTGATTTCGCAATCCTGACACGCTCCACCCTGAGCGCAAAAGAAAAAATCAAGTGGGAAGATGGTAATGAATACCCTCTGATCAAGCTTGAAGTTTCAAGTGCATCGCATCCTTTCTATACAGGTAAGCAGCACGTGTTACAGTCAGCCAAGCAGGTTGATAAATTCCGTGAGCGTTACGGAAAGAAATAACTCACCAGTTAACTCCAGAAAGGGTACCCTGCGTACCCTTTTTTGTGCCTGTCATCTAAAGCTCGTAGCGGTTTTCAGAGAAACACTCATCTCGTCCAGCTGCGCAACCTCCTGCGTGTGTCAATCTGGCATAAGAATAAGATTTTCTATTATTTGAAACTGGCGTGATTTTACCCTAAGATTTCCTTCTGTTTTTTGTCCTGATCAAACAGTCTTTTCGTTTGATGCCTTTAGTCAAATCATTGAAACCAGATAAAGCGAATGAATATAAAAAATCTAAAGCAAGATGCACTCACCTATCATGAGCACCCCACCCCAGGTAAACTGGCCATTCAGATAACCAAGCCGACACTTACACAATACGACCTGTCACTGGCTTATACACCCGGGGTAGCGGAACCGGTTAGAAAAATCGCAGCCAATCCTGATGCCGCCTATCGCTATACCGCCAAGGGTAACCTGGTAGCGGTGATTACCGATGGTACCGCGGTGCTGGGTCTGGGCAACGTGGGAGCCCTCGCCGGCAAGCCGGTAATGGAAGGAAAGGCCGTTCTGTTCAAGGCATTTGCGAACATCGATGTGTTTGATATCGAAGTCACCGCTGCCAGCACTGAAGAGTTCATCACCACCGTTGCCAATATTGCCTGCGGATTCGGTGGCATCAATCTGGAAGATATTGCGGCACCACGCTGTTTTGAGATTGAACGCGCGCTGACTGAAAGGCTGGATATCCCGGTGTTTCATGACGATCAGCATGGCACCGCGATTATCATTGCGGCCGGTCTGCTGAATGCGCTCGAAATTCAGGGCAAGACACTTGAGCAGGCACGTATCACCTGTGTCGGCGCTGGTGCCGCTGGACTCGCGTCCATGCGACTACTGATCTCCCTCGGTGCCAATCAGGACAATATTACGCTGGTCGACAGCAAGGGTGTGATTCACTGTGATCGCACCGACCTGAACCCTTACAAGAAGGCATATGCGCGCGTAACCGAAAGACGCACGCTGGATGACGCGATGGAAGGGGCGGATGTTTTTATCGGCGTTTCCGGACCGGATATCCTGACCACCAAAATGCTCGCCTCCATGGCGGAACGCCCGATTGTATTTGCGCTCTCCAACCCTGACCCGGAAATTCTGCCCGAACTGGCATATACCACCCGACAGGATTTGATCATGGCAACAGGACGTAGTGATTACCCGAACCAGGTCAACAATGTACTCGGCTTTCCGTATATCTTCCGTGGCGCACTGGATGCCCGTGCAACCCATATTACGGTCGAAATGCATGTCGCTGCGGTGAATGCACTGCGTGAGCTGGCGAAACAGCCGGTGCCACAGCAGGTGCTGGATGCCTACAACCTGGAATCACTCGAGTTTGGTAAGGATTACATCATCCCCAAGCCATTTGACCCAAGACTGATCGAAACCATCCCTGCCGCCGTCAAGCAAGCGGCGATAGACTCAAACGCGGTACGCAAAAATTAGTCAACGCTCCACCGCCGATAATAAAAACCGGTTTTTATCTGCCTGTGTTTTTATTATCGGCTTTTTCACCCTCAACCCGCTCTGGGGCAATACCAGTCCGCTGATCGACTCCACTCAGGCCTGCCAGGCGATTAGCCGCAAACTGGCCAGTGTCTCAATCACGGAATGTAATGCCCTCAAGCTGCAACCCAGCGGGTTTTACTCGGTAAAACAGTTTCCGATACTGCTCAAGGAGTATCCACCTCTGAATAGCCGCCAGCCGAAAGGCCGGGTGCTGCTGGTCGGCGGCACACATGGCGACGAACTGGCTTCGATCAGTATCGTGTTTAAATGGATGCATACGCTGGAAAAACATCATTCAGGGCTTTTCCACTGGCATGTCAGCCCGCTGATGAATCCGGATGGCGCGTTACAACCCGAGCATAACCGGCTGAATGCACACGGGGTTGATCTCAATCGAAACTTTCTTACCCCCAATGACGACGGCTCGGCACTCGAATACTGGGACTCCAGGACGAGCCGTAACCCACGCCGTTATCCCGGTGATTCCCCGTTAAGTGAACCCGAAACGCAATGGCTGAAACAGGAGATAGAACAGTTTAAGCCAGATGTGATCATTTCCGTCCATGCGCCCTACAGCCTGGTCGACTACGATGCACCGAATCGCAATAATGCACCCGAGCGCATCGGTTATCTGTATAAGAATCTGATGGGAACCTACCCTGGCTCACTCGGAAACTATGCCGGTATGCATCTGGGCATTCCGGTGATCACGCTGGAGCTACCGCATGCCGGCATCATGCCGAACCAGGGCCAGATCAGTCATCTATGGACCGACCTGATTCGCTGGCTGATCAAAAACCTGTAACGGACTTTCTCAGCGCTTGCATAGCGGCCTTTGATCCGGGTTCTCGACGGCATCAGCGATCGTATCCACCAGCTTGCCCAGCTCATCATGGGTAATCACACTGAGTACCCGGTTGAGCACATCCGGATCCACCGAAGCCAGAACCGAACGTCCGTCAGCGAGAGAAACCGCGAGTCCGACCTGACTCGATTCCTGAGTGCCATCCTGTTCATTGATCAATGCCTCGCTTAAGCTCATCAAATCATCGTAGTAAGACTCAATTTCCTCATTCAGTTCTTCATCCAGAGTATCCGCGATATACACCAGTTGTGCCTGTATATCGGTTTCATCGGTAGCCTCCCTGACCAGCTCGACATGGCGTTCCTGCAGAAATTTTTTAAAGCGGCGGCAGGGTTCTTTATGGAAAAAAATAAATTCCAGTAATAGCAGTTCATTCATCGTTGTGGTGGTCCGTTAACATTTATTAAAACAGAGCTTAAAAAAAACTCACTTTTTGTGATATTTTATACATAATTAAATCACCCCGTCAGGAGTTTATCCATCGTGTCCAGCTATCCCTATCGTCGTCCGCGAAGAATGCGCCGTAACAATTTCAGCCGTCGATTGATGCGTGAACATATTTTAACCACCAACGACCTGATTTATCCGGTATTTGTCATCGAAGGTGAGAATACCACACAGTCGGTTGGCTCCATGCCTGGCGTCGAACGCAAAAGCATCGACCTGCTGGTGGCTGAGGCAAAGACCTGCTTTGCACTCGGCATACCGGCTATAGCGATCTTTCCGGTTACTCCGGCCTCGGCCAAAAGTGATCTGGCGGAAGAAGCCTATAATCCGCAGGGCCTGGCCCAGCGCGCGGTGCGCGCAATCAAACAGGCGGTTCCTGAAATGGGCGTCATAACCGATGTCGCACTGGACCCTTTTACCAGTCATGGACAGGATGGCCTGCTCGATGCCGATGGCTACGTGACCAACGATGAAACCGTCGAGGTACTGATCAAACAGGCGCTGTCACACGCTGAAGCTGGTGCCGATATCGTCGCCCCTTCAGATATGATGGATGGCCGTATCGGTGCGATTCGACAGGCACTGGAGCAGCACGGTTATGTGAATACGCGCATACTCGCCTACTCCGCCAAATACGCTTCCAGTTTCTATGGCCCGTTTAGAGATGCCGTCGGCTCCGCTGGCAACCTGGCGGGTGGCAATAAATATTCTTATCAGATGGATCCCGCCAATAGCAACGAAGCGCTGCATGAAGTCGATCTGGATATCTCAGAAGGAGCGGATATGGTGATGATCAAACCGGGCATGCCTTACCTCGATATCGTCAGACGCATCAAAGATGAATTCCAGTACCCGACCTATGTGTATCAGGTCAGCGGAGAATACGCGATGCTCAAGGCGGCCGGACTGAACGGCTGGATTGACGAAAAAGCCTGTGTGCTCGAAGCCTTATTATCGATGAAGCGCGCCGGTGCGGACGGCATATTAACCTATTACGCGAAAAACGTCGCCGAGTGGCTCAAATAGCAATGGATAGATACGCAGTCGTTGGCAACCCGATCAAACATAGTCTGTCACCGCAGATCCACACCCAGTTTGCGAGCGAAACCGGGCAGAGTCTGGAGTATCTAGCGCTAGAGCTCGATAATGATCATTTTGAAGAGCAGATTCGTCAGCTTATCGTCAGCGGGTATAAAGGCGTGAATGTCACGGTACCGTTCAAAGAGAAAGCCTGGGCCATGACCGATCGGCTCAGCCCGAGAGCAAAAGATGCCGGTGCCGTCAACACCCTGATCTTTCAGCAGGATGGACAGATTGCAGGGGATAATACCGATGGTATCGGCCTCACCAGAGACATGATTACGAATCATAAAATTTTGATCCGGCACCGTAAGGTACTGGTGTTAGGCGCCGGTGGTGCGGTACGCGGCGTATTAGGCCCTCTGCTGTCCCAGAAACCGGAACTGCTGACCATTGCTAACCGGACCCTGGAGAGGGCCGAAACCCTGGTCGATCAATTCACTGAAAGCTATCTGGAGTCAACCGATCTGAATGCCTGCGCCTATCAGGAGCTGGGACGTGACAAGTTTGACCTGATCATTAACGGCACCTCCGCCGGTCTTAACAACGAAGTCCCGCCACTGCCGGATGATATCCTCGGCATTAACTCGATCTGTTACGACATGATGTATAACACCCGCCAGCCCACTGCCTTCGTAAAGTGGGCTCAGGAACGCGGCGCACTGAGAGCCTTTGATGGACTCGGCATGCTGGTCGAACAGGCAGCAGAGGCCTTTTTTATCTGGCGCGGAGTACGCCCCGACACCACTCAACTGATGACCGACTTACGCAAACATCCAGCTTAATGTTGATACAGGTCATCGTATTTTTTAAGCATATCCGCTATGTTGAAACTGTCTACTTTCTGAAGTTCAAGAACTTCGGATTTTTACCGCAACAGGTGATCTATGCATACCAATGTGGATCCATTCAAACATAAGCTGCTGGCACTCAAACAGGAAGTCACTCAGCGTATCGGTGCTATCGATAAAGAAATCCGCCATGAAGGCATGTCTGCTGACTGGGCTGAACAGGCCACGGAAAGAGAAAATGACGAAGTGCTGGAGTCGCTTGGTAATACGTCTACCGTAGAGCTATTAAAGATTAATCAGGCCCTAAGACGCATCGATGACGGAGAGTATTTTTATTGCAGTCATTGTGGTGAAGAAATCCCTCCTGCGCGCCTGCAGCTGTTACCTTACAGTACGCACTGCGTGCGCTGTGCCGAAAAACTCGAACAAACATAAATCTGAATCTGGAGAACGCCTATGATGAATGAAAAACATGATCTGTTGCATGAATTCCCGGAGCATCGCGATACGATTCACGACCTGAAGATGGGTAACCCGTACTTTTCGCGCCTGTTCGATGAATACCATTCGGTTGAGGATGAAGTGCATCGTATCGAAACCGGCATCGAAAATACCTCCGATGACTATCTGGAAAGCAGGAAAAAGCAACGCCTGCTGCTGAAGGATCAGTTATTTGAATTGATCAAAAACAGCTAATTTTGTCATTAGTGTTGACCGCATCTCAGGATGCGGTTTTTTTTGTCTGACGTTCAAACTACACGATTGCCCTGCTTCAGCGCGAGGCAATAATTCAGTCCGCCATACTCAGTCCTGAGGTATCCGGTGGGGGAGGTGGCGGCTCACCCTTTCGGGTAGTCAGCACACTGCCAACCGGAGCCACATCAAAACCACTGGTATCGATAACAGGCGCTTTAACATCTTTAATATGAGGCTGCATCGGACTACCAACCGGAGCGACATCGGCCGCCAGTTCTTCAATATTTTCACCGCGGATACCCAGAGGTTCCGTCAGCAGGGCTTGCGGCACCAGATCCGACTCGGGGTATTTGCTCACATAATCAGAGCCGGCAGACTGTACCGGAGCCGGCTTTTGCGGCGGCGGTGCGGACGCTGTCTCGGGTGCCGCAGCCTGTTCGCTGAGTTCCACCACTTCGCAGATCGCACCAGCCTTCTGAAACGCTCCTCGGTATTTAATCGTGGTGATCTCATCTGCCTGACGCTTGATCAGCATGCGCCGGCCTGAAAAAAGCTGCGTCAGACGCGCTTCATCGGCCTTAAAAATTGTCGCTATTTTCTGCTTTACGGTTTCCAGATCGGCACCCGGCACAATCTCACCGCTGAAGGCTATTTCGAATAATTTTTCACTCATCACGACTCCCTGGTATCGAAGTGACCGGTTACAAATAACACCAGGATAGTCTAACTGAAAACGGCGACATGTTTCATGTCCTTATCGAGCGGGGAATATTAATCGACGAGGAGAAGCGCCAGTGCAGCCACCAGCTGATCGATATCTTTCTTTTCATGAGCTGCCGACAGGGTGATACGCAGACGTGCGGTTCCCTGCGGCACGGTGGGCGGACGAATCGCCGTTACATGCAGTCCGCCGGCAAACAGCTGCTGACTGATGGCCAGTGCACGATGATTATCACCGATCACGAGCGGCTGTATCGCGGTATCTGACGGCATCAGCTCACAATCCAGCGCACCGATACGCTGCTTGAAATAGGCGATCAGCTCGAGCAGTTTTTCACGCCGCCAGCTTTCCTGCTGGATCAGTTGAATGCTCTGCATCACCGCAGCCGCAATCGCAGGCGGGGTTGCGGTGGTAAAGATATAGCTGCGCGCACTCTGAATCAGGGTTTCGATCAGCGCTTCACTGCCGGCTATGAAAGCACCGCTGACACCCACCGCCTTGCCCAGCGTTGCCATCAGTACCGGTACGTCCTGCTGGCTCAGCTGTTGCTGCTGACACAGACCGGCACCGCTTTCGCCCAGCACGCCAAATCCATGCGCATCATCCAGCATCAGCCAGCTATCGCTGCGACGGGCCAATGCAGCCAGCTCCTGTGCAGGCACAGTATCGCCATCCATACTGAACACCGCATCGGCCATGATCAGACGACGTGCCTGCGGTTTCTGCACTCGACTGTCATCCAGCAGACGCGCTAACTGTTCCAGATCATTATGTTGATAACGTAGAAATTTCGCATCTGACAGCTTCGCCGCATCGATCAGCGAAGCATGATTCAGACGGTCCTGAAAGATAGCGTCGTTGCGTCCGACCAGAGCCGAGGTAACGGCCAGATTGGCCATATAGCCGGTGCTGAACAGCAGCGCACGGTCACGACCGGTAAATTCGGCCAGCATCTGTTCACAGTCATGATGCAACTGGCTGTGCCCATTCACCAGATGGGCGGATCCGCTGCCGACACCGTAGTGTTCGGTGGCCTGTACAAACGCCTGTTTAATCAGTGGATGGTTCGCCAGCCCGAGATAATCATTACTACAGAAGGACAGCATGGGCTGGCCATTAATGATGGTATGACGCCCTTGAGCGGACTGGATGGTACGGCGCTGGCGATACAGACCCTGCTGTTTGCGCAGCGCTAATTCGGCCTCCAGCTCAAACATGGAATGTCAGCTGGATAGCGGGCCGGGCCCGCAACCGCATGTGCATGCCTTCAGGCAGCAGATTTCTGCGCCTGCTTGAGCGCCTGTGGCTTGATACCAAGACGAGCAAACAGTTCCATATCCTTGTTCTCTACCGGATTAGGCGTGGTTAACAGTTTTTCGCCATAGAAAATCGAATTCGCACCGGCCAGAAAACACATCGCCTGTAACTCATCGCTCATCTCGTTACGCCCTGCCGACAGCCGCACCGCAGATTCAGGCATCATAATGCGTGCCACCGCAATGGTGCGCACGAAAACCAGAGGATCGAGGGTTTCGGTGCCAAATAGCGGGGTATTCTTGACCTGCACCAGTAGATTGATCGGCACCGATTCTGGATGTTTGGACATATTCGCCAGCTGCTGTAACAGGCCAGCACGATCGGTTTCACCTTCGCCCATGCCGACAATGCCGCCGCAACAGACGTTGATATTTTCTTCCTGCACATGCTTCAGGGTATCGAGTCGATCCTGATAGGTGCGGGTGGTAATCACATCCTTGTAATACTCTGGAGAGGTATCCAGGTTATGGTTGTAGTAATCCAGTCCGGCCTGCTTCAGACGCTGTGTCTGCTGTTTGGTCAGCATGCCGAGGGTGACGCAGGTTTCCATCCCCAGGTCTTTCACCACCGAAATCATTTCGATCACGTTCTGCAGGTTCCGGTCGGTTGGATTACGCCACGCAGCACCCATACAGAAACGCGTTGCACCATTCATTTTGGCGTTGACCGCCGCCTGCCTGACTTCTTCCAGCGGCAACAGACGCTCCTTTTCCAGCCCGGTATCGTATTTCGAGCTTTGCGGGCAGTAGGAACAGTCTTCCGGACAGGCACCGGTCTTGATACTCAGCAGGGAGCTGATCTGCACACTGTTTGGATCAAAGTTCTGCCGATGAACCGTTTGCGCTTGAAACATTAAATCATTGAAAGGCAGATCAAATAGTGCTTTGATCTCTGGCAGAGACCAGTCATGGCGCAGAATGGATTCAGTCATAAGGAAAACCGTTTGTGAATGTCAGGTCAGTCTATTGCAACAAAAGGATTAGTCAATGTCAGGAAGACGTATTTATCTCAATATTAGGCATAAAATAAGCCAGTTACTGAATCCGGCGCTGTGTCTCAGCTGCGCTATCCCGATACCCTCCAGTGACTACCTGTGCAGCCAATGCCTGCAGGCTTTAGCAGGTGTTAGCAATGCCTGCAACTATTGCGGCCTGCCCAATCCAGCCAGCCCTCCGATCTGTCCAGCCTGCCGCCAGAACCCGCCTCGCTGGCAGCGCATGATCGCACCCCTGGTGTATCAGGACATGGCACGGCGTCTGATCCAGCGCTACAAATTCGACCAGCAACTGCATATCGCGCAGGCATTGCTGAGCCATTTCTACAGCCTCTACAACAGTCCCACCGTGGAAGTCCTGATTCCGGTTCCACTGCACAAAACTCGACTGCTGGAACGCGGCTTTAACCAGTCCGAAGAGATTGCACAGGCGCTCTCTCGTCTGCTCAACATCCCGCTTGATCGTCACAGCCTGCAACGCACTCGCCCTACCCTGCCACAATCCGGTCTGAGCCTGCACAAACGCCAGAAAAATCTACGCCAGGCCTTTCGCTATCAACCCGGGCGAAGTTATCAGGCCGTCGCCATCGTAGATGATGTAATCACCACCGGCAGTACCATGAGCGAGATCTGTAAACTGCTACAGCGCCATGGGGTAAAGCATGTGGAAGTCTGGAGCCTGTGCCGAGCGTTAAGACATGAATAGCCAGGCATAAAGTGTATACTGCAAAAATTCTCCATTACTTCTTTTGCTCAGTCTGGAATTCCATGAAAACAGTCATTATCAATCAACAACCGGTAGAACTTTTTAAGGTGCTCAAATTTGAAGGCCTGGTGAGCAGCGGGGGCGCAGCCAAAACGGTGATTGCCGACGGACTGGTCCGGGTCAACGGGGAAATCGAAACCCGTAAACGTAAAAAACTGCTGGCCGGTGACATCATCGAATTTGGCACCGAAAAAGTCTGCCTGCAACTGGATCCAGCCGGGCTTGACGCGGAGTCTGGCCAATGAGTCTGAATGACCCGTTCAAGCGGATGGAGAAACAGCAGCAGGGTGCCTACCAGTCGTTTATCAACGCACTTAAAAAATCGGGTGTCAACGATGACCAGAGCGCTAAAAACCTGCTCGACAATACCCTGAAACGAGCACTGCAGACGGCTGTAATCACGGCCATTATCACAGCTGTTACATGGATTATTAACCCTGAACTGGGCCTCGGCGTAGCGGTATTTTCGCTGCTGATTCTGCTCTGGCTTTTTACCACCACACTGCGTGCGCGCAAGTTTATCCGGCGCTACCGGCAGGAAGAACTGCAAAAAAAATCATCATAAAGTTAACCGATAGAGACCCATCTGCAGTTTATGCATGCATCATTCTGTGGTTCAGGGCTGGTATCAACAGGCTCACGCAGCAGACAGGGTAAAGCCAACTAAAGTCGGCCTGTCAATACTGCACGACGCCCCCCTTATAGGCTCCTCGCTTGCTATCAGTCGTGTAATAAATCATTATCCGACTATTAGAATAAATAACTTATTTCCCTTATGCCTCCACTGCTCAGGCGCAATCTGCTGATCCTGTCAGCCACCCTGCTGCTGCTCATTCCTTTGATCTGGGTGACGCATTATATCAGCTGGAACAATGGCTTCGATCAGCTGCACACCAGTAATCAGCAACAGCTGGAACAGTTTGTTGAACATCTGGACTCGCGCCTTGCCCGCTTTAAATTTCTACCCCAGTTGATCGCTAAAAACCAGTTACTGGTGGAACTACTGAACGACCCCAAAAACACCCCCAGAGTCGACCTGGTGAATCATTTCCTGGAGGAAATCAACACCATTATCGGCGCTTCCGATACCTATCTAATGGATTCCCAGGGGCTGACACTGGCTGCCAGCAACTGGCGCAGCAAACGCCCTTTTATCGGTAGCAACTTCAGTTTCCGGCCTTATTTTGTCAACGCCATGCAGGGCAAACTGGGGCAGTATTTCGCACTCGGCACCACCTCCGGCGAGCGCGGCTATTATTTCGCCTACCCGATCAGGTATGCGGCTACCACCATCGGCGTCATCGTCACCAAGATGGATCTGTCTAATATCGAACAGCGCTGGTCGAGCCGCGAGGTTCAATTTATCGTTACCGATCCGGATGGTATTATTTTTATCACCACCCAGCCCGACTGGTTGTATCGCAGTACACGCACACTGTCACAGGAAACATTGCTACAGATAGCGCTTAGCCGGCGTTATAGCGATATCAGCATTCAAGCGCTGGAACTTAAAACAGTACAGCGCTTCGACGCTAATAACAGCATTTTAAAATTACGCAATAATTCCGAAAAAAACCAGCATGAGTATCTGACCCTGAATCAGCACATCCCGGAAGCAGGCTGGTCGGTGATGATCCTTGCCCCTTTGCAGGGTGTAAGACTGCACAGCCTGTTCAACGTCAGTATATTGATTCTGTCCCTGCTGCTACTGTTGTTGCTGGGGTTACTGGGCTGGCAGCGGCATAAACGCAGTCAGGAGCGCGAACGCTTTCAGCTGCAGGCACAGAAACAGCTGGAGCATCAAGTCTCGGTCAGAACACGTGATTTGCGCCACGAAATCGATGAGCACAAACAGACGGAGCAGATGCTACGCGATACCCAGGGCGAACTGATTCAGACCGCCAAGCTGGCCGTGCTCGGGCAGATGTCGGCCAGCATCAGCCACGAACTGAATAATCCACTCGCCGCGATTCGCAGCTATGCCGATAACGCACGCCAGTTTCTAACCCTGAACCGGAGCGACAAGGCGGATGAAAACCTTGGTCGCATCGCCGAGCTGACCGAACGTATGGCCAAGATCAGTTCCCAGCTTAAATTTTTTGCACGCAAATCCAGCGGCACGCTGGAAAGGATCAAGGTCCAGCCGGTGATTCAGACGGCGATCGACATCATCAGCCCGAAGTATAAAAATACGCAGACTCGGATTACGATTCACAACGAGCTCCCAGAACCACAGGCGATGGCCGACATCATTCAGCTGGAACAGATACTCATCAACCTGATCAATAATGCGATGCAGGCGATAGGGTCATCCAGTCAGGGGGCGATTCACATCCGCACCGAACAACACGCGCAGCTGTTGATGATTCATGTTGAAGATAATGGCCCAGGTATACAACCGGATAACATCAAGAAGATATTTGACCCCTTTTTTACCACCAAGAAAACCGGCCTCGGCCTCGGACTTTCCATTTCAGCCCGAATACTGGAAAGCATGAATGGCCAGTTGTCCTGTATCAATCTGGAGACTGGTGGCGCAAAATTTAGCATTAGCCTGAAGGCAGCGGAGTAAAAGCTATGACCATCGACCTTCCCGATGTTTTTTTTATTGATGATGAACAGGACCTGCGCCTGGCGAATGAACAAACCCTGCAACTGGCGGGTTTCAGCGTCAGTCTGTTTGAAAAGGCCGAAGATGCCCTGCCAAAACTCAATGCACAGTGGTCAGGGGTCGTGGTGTGCGATATCCGTCTACCCGGCATCGACGGACAGCGTTTTCTGGCCGAATCACAGAAGCTGGACCCGGGGCTGCCGGTCATTCTGATCACGGGACACGGTGAGATCTCGATGGCAGTCGAGTCGATGCAGATGGGTGCCTACGATTTCATCGAAAAGCCGTTTTCGACCGACCGTCTGGTAGACACCGTGCGCCGCGCGCTGGAAAAACGCAAGTTGACACTGGAAAACCGTAACCTCAAAAGCGCACTAGAAGCGCAGGATGTACTGGGGCCGCGCATCATCGGTAAAACCCCGGTCATGCAGTCCTTACGCAACCACATCAACAAGCTGGCCGACACCGGCGCGGATATTTTACTGATGGGTGAAACCGGCACCGGCAAGGAGCTGGTAGCGCGCTCCCTGCACGAACAGAGCCCGCGCCGAAACAAAAACTTTGTCGCCATCAATTGCGGTGCGATTCCGGAAAACCTGATTGAGAGCGAATTATTCGGCCACGAAAAAGGTGCCTTTACCGGTGCTGAAACCAGCCGGGTCGGTAAGTTTGAATACGCTCAGGGTGGCACCGTTTTTCTGGATGAGATTGAATCCATGCCACTACCCACCCAGGTTCGTCTATTACGCGTGCTGCAGGAACGGGCACTCGAACGCCTGGGTGCGAATGAAAGTATCCGACTCGACATCCGTATCATCACTGCCAGTAAGATTGATCTGCGCGCCGCTTCCGATCGTGGCGAGTTTCGTGAAGACCTGTATTACCGGCTGAATGTGGTCACGCTGGAGCTGCCTCCGCTGCGTGAGCGACGGGAGGATATTCCGCGCCTGTTCCAGCATTTCCTGCTGGTCGCATCGGCCCGTTATGGCAAGGAAGCGCCGGCCATGCCACATAACGCGACCCAGACCCTGATGGCCTTTAACTGGCCCGGTAATGTGCGTGAATTACGCAACGCGGCCGAACGTTATGTGCTACTCGGTGATGGCTGTGGTCTGCATCTGGATGACACCGCCAATCTGGTTCCCTGCGCACCGATGACGCTACCCGAACAGGTCGAAGCCTTCGAGCGTTCATTGATCGAGCAGGCACTGGCGGAGTCCGGCGGTATCATCAAGCACACCATGCAGATACTCGGACTGCCGCGCAAAACCCTGTATGACAAAATGCAGAAATTCGGCCTCGATAAAGGGGTTTATCGCTAGACCCAAACTCGCTAACCACCAGACCTGTCAGCAGCGACTATCCACCCATAAGTGCAGCAGTGCCTGCCCTGCCAGATCGATACTATCGCCAAAACAGATGACACCGTCTTCATGTCCTGCCATCACCAGTGTGCGGCTCTGGCGGAGCTCTGCCGACTGATACAGGCGCTCAATCTCCTGCGCCATCTGTGTAGTTCCGTAGGCAATATCGGGGTGGGTTGTTGGATAAGCATGCTCCAGCCCAAAATGCCAGAGCTCGGGCGAGTGCACATGGATCACACACTGAAGTGCAGAGTTCAGCCGATAAAACATCGCATGTGTCAGCGCTTCGGAAGAAGGCTCGACCCGGCCACAGGCCTGCACAAAGCTGTGTGTAATATCGGTCTGTAAAATACGGGCATAGTGTTCGGCTTGCAGCTCAGCAAGATGCCCGGTCTGGGTACCTGAAATAATAAACTGCGCTGGATCAAGCTGACTGCGCCTACTCAGGTTACCAAAGCCATAACCCTGATAGCGCGTAGCATCCTGACCGATCAAGTGCAGGCCATGCAGGATTGAACGGCATACGTTGAGTTCGGACAGATCCTCGCAAGGCGGCTCAGCCGTTTCAAACTGGAGCCGGTATTTGATGACACCTTCTGTTTCAGCCATACATCTGGTGGAATAAAAAAATCTATTCTACCTGCCTCCAATAAAAAAAACCGTATTAGTGTCTATAATAAATGGGGTCAGCACCCTTTAAATTGCCGAAACTGTAATTATATTATAAACTAATACCACATTAATAAGGAGGATATTGCCATGCCTAGAAAGCCAAGATTCTATCTACCCAATTACCCGGTACACATCGTTCAGCGTGGTCATAACAAAAACAACGTTTTTTTTGAGAATGATGACTATCAGGCTTATCTCGAATGGCTGCAGGAAGGCTCAGACTGGTACGAAGTACCAATACATGCCTACGCCCTGTTACCGAATGAAATCCATATTCTGGCTACCCCGTCGGATAAGGAATCTGCCAGCCGTATGATGCAGTATCAGGGCCGCTGTTACGTCCCCTATATCAATAATAACTACCAGAAAACCGGTACCCTGTGGCAGGGGCGTTATAAGGCCAGCCTGCTTGAGCCGGAAACCCAGTTACTCAACAGCATGCTGTATATCGAAAGCCTGCCGGTGCGTGACGGACTGGTTAAATCGCCCGGCGCGTATAAATGGTCCAGTTTCAAATGTAATGCGCAGGGCAAAAAGAATGCATTGATTACCGCGCACGACAGTTACACAGCGCTGGCCAAAACCGACAAAACCCGGCTCGAAAAATACCTGGCAATGAGCAAGGCTGGCCTAAGCGATGCCGTTAAAACCGACATTCAGGATGCCTGGCAGACCGGCACGCCTCTGGGCTCGGACAAGTTCAAGAAGATGATCGAGCGTAAACTGAATATCAAGGTGGGGCATGCCAAACGCGGTCGTCCGCGTAAAACCCCGGCCTGATTAGCGACTGGCAGAAACCCTGAAATACCTCGCGTAACTCAAGGTTTCTGCAACGACGGAACCAGTTCGGCTGCTTGCGACTCCAAAGACTATCCTGTCCTGAGGAGTATGCCATGACCGTTTCATTCAAAAATCCGTGTCTGATAGTGCTGGCGATTACCCTGATCGTTACCTCCCAAATCAGTCTCGCAGCTCCCCATAACGGATTCGACCTCAGCAATTCAAGCATAGCAAAGGATAGGATACTCTCCGGCGGACCCGCAAAAGATGGGATTCCCGCACTCGATAAGCCGCTTTTTATCGCCGCCAGCGCAGCCGACTTTCTACAGGCCGATGATCGTATTCTGGGGATTGAACTGAACGGGGTCAGCCGCGCCTACCCGATTGCGATTCTAAACTGGCATGAAATCGTTAACGACCATGTCGGTCAGCAAGCATTCGTCATTACCTACTGCCCATTATGCGGAACCGGCATCGCCTTTTCCGCCCAGATACAGGACAAAACCCTCGACTTCGGCGTATCCGGACTGCTGTATAACAGCGATGTTCTGCTGTATGACCGGCAGACTGAATCGCTTTGGTCACAGATTAAAGGGCAGGCCATCAGCGGTAAACTGGCGCGGCAACAACTGCAAAGAATTCCGCTTAGCCATACCAGCTGGTCAGACTGGCTGCAAACACATCCGCACAGCCAGGTACTGTCGGATAACACCGGCTACAGGCGTGATTACAGTCGCAACCCTTATGCGGGCTATGAAAACTCCACAGCACTCTACACTCAGGTCAGCGCTCAGGCACCGGCCATTTTTCACCCGAAAGAACGCGTACTTGGACTGGAGTTCGGCAATCAGTTCAAGGCTTACCCGTTGAGTGAAATCGATAAGTCGGGCCAGACCCTGATCACAGATGAATTCGCCGGACAGGTATTCCAGATTCACTGGAACAGCAAAAACAAGCGCGCCAGCATCACCGACTCCTGCGGAAATGAAATGGCCTCCATCGAAGGTTTCTGGTTTGCCTGGTTTGCTTTTCATCCACAGACGGAAGTGTTTCGTTATCGACCATAAAGTGTTATTCCATAACTCTGGTTGCATCAGCCATGGCCTGGATCAAACAAGGCCAACACCGTTTAGAACAGTCTGATCAGATATTACAAGAAACAGAAAAACCCCGCACATGCGGGGTTTTTTCTTGCGATAAACCAGTCGAGCTTAGCGCTAGTGGCCCGATTACAGGGCTAAGGACATATCGGGCCCAATGCTGCCTTACGTGCCTGCACACTGGCTTCACAGGCGCTATACTGTTCTGGAGTAAGGGAGTTTTGTCCGGTAGATAAAACCCTTCTTATACTAATGCCTTCCGCCCCATAGTTATCCTGCGACTCATATCGACAGAGTAAATTACCTGCGTTACTCGTATTTATCGCGACCTGAGCAATGGTAAAAAGCTCAGAATTAAGCCCCTGACTTTCAAGCACAAAAAAGCTCGCTCCATTATTCACGCAGGAAAGCTCGTCTGCTGTGCTGCCATTAAACATCACCCCATTGATATCATTAATCTCGCTGCTGCTCCAGCAGGGACAGGGCTCTTCCACCTTGATACAGGGCATGGCTGGATCGGTGGGCTGCTTTCTCTTGTTGTAATTCGCTAGAATACGTCCTGCCGGAGCCGTCGAAGCCAGAGCCGCAAGCTCTTCTTCGGTGGTCGGAACAGCGACAGAAGAGAGATCCTGTGCTTCACAAAAAGCAACGCACAGCCCATACAGGCCAGGCGTTCCGCCCTGCAATGGGTCGCATACCCCTTCGTTAGGGGGCGTCACACCATCGGGTGTTACGGCATAAGCAGGAGATGTAACGGAGAGGAGTCCGACCAACAGTGTGGCCAGCAGACTGGATAATAGTTTTTGCATTTTTTATTCCCTGTTTTATATTTTTTAAGTTATACAAAGGTGTTTTGTCTTCCACATCACTGATGTCATCAGCAGGATACCCATTCCCGCAACTCTCCAATCGAGTTAGCATGCCCATTGAGATCCATTAACCCCGTGTATTCCTACGCCTTAGATCGAAACATCCAGTAATAGCGACTAGTTAAGAGTGCAGAATAAGTTAAAAGACCTGCCGAGATTAGCAAATAAATATTTAAAAATAAACCCCTTAAGGAGCCACAGTAACGAAAATGTTAAGCTCCAGATCTGTAAGGCTGCGTATGCTCGGAAGTCGACTATCTTGAATACAGATACTCATGAGTTTGACACTATATATAGCCACTACTGCAGTCCGGAGAAAAGAGTTTTATTTTTCACTCTATACCCATTTTTACAGCACTCATCAGCTCACTTGATACAGCCGTTTTGATAAGCTGGAGGTGGTCTTGAGGAGCGCTGGATTAAGCAATAAGCTCTTCAATCTTTTAGTCCTTGCCTGTCATCCTGACATTGGTTACGACTACTCTGGTGACTGCCTGCGGTAGAGTCGGTGGTGGCGCAGACTTTGGCAAACATCCCTTCCTGGATCGATAATGCAGCTCTAGCCCCCCCCCAGTATTGAACTCCCGACTACAACACCATTCGACCTGAAAACTATCGAAGTGAATGTTTATGACCGAACCTTTTCCGCTACCGAACCTGGTCAGCTCTAAAATAAGGCTTTCAGCGAAGTGCCCTCCGACGCCTACATTATGCTGCCCCAGAGCGCGCAGGGCACCTCCCCGACTGTGCATTTACTCTCCACCATCTTTCCTGCTGAAACCGAGATAACTATCAGTGCCGAAACAACCGCGATCGGCCTGGTGACGAACAGTATTCTGCGCCACTTTCTGCTTAAGGTTGCCAACGTAAAAACAGTACGAGGCACCATCCGTCTGCAAGCGCTAGCTTTCATTCAGAATTTTTCCAGCATGATCGAAAGCGATCTCTATACCCTGCATTTCGAAAACCTGCCTGCCGTGGATATAGACAACTAACATCATCAAGTTTATTGAAATCATCTCTGCATCAGGCTATGCCTTTGAAGCGATCGGAGTCCTTGTCGTGATCATCGGTTCACTCACCTCTTCGTTTATATTTATCCGAACGTTCCGCCAACTGGCATAAGGGATTACCTATCGGACTTACCGCAGACAGCTTGGGCGCTCGATTACTCCAGGGCTAGAACTTCTGATTGCCGGCGATATTATTCGTACCGTCGTCGTCGCCGATACGCTGGAGAATGTCGCTGTACTGGGACTCATCATACTGATTCGAACCTTCCTCAGCGTCATCCTGCATCTTGAGGTAGAAGGCCGCTGGCCCTGGCAAGCAGAAGAACCTCATGAAGGTAGCGTTAACCCCTCTGTGAAAGCTAATCCGGATGGATAAAGTCTTGTGAGAAGATCCTGTACTTTACACGCCCAGGCCAGGCTGACGAAACCTTGTCCACCTGACTGATGCATCGCACAGGTCAGATCTGCCCCGGCACCGACGGCAGGCAACCTCTAATAGTCAGGAACTGAGAAATAATACAATCAGAGTGAACACTCAATTTGCATCTGTAAAAAAGCAGATGTCTATAAACCCCATACAAAGGTTGCCAGCTGTACTATTAAGGCGGTATAACTGCGCCAACCCGAACCCCTACCCTGTTCAACAACTCAAGGTATACCTATGACTTCTGGCACCGATCAAACCACTAGCTACCTGCTGATTTTCGTAATTATGACCGTTTTCTCTCACCCGGGAATAGCCGCAGATTTGAGCACTCAGAGCAAATCCTACGCTTCGAGCGTGATGAATCCAGCTTCAGCCGGACAAAGTTCGCTAAGCGAGGCACGTGAAAATCTCAGCCTTGCTTTCGATGCTTACCGAGAGGGCGATCTTGAGCGCACAAGAACTCAACTCAATGCCGCCGGCGAATCACTGCAGAAGGCGCGGGACAACAGCAAGTCTGAAAAAGCCAGAGATGAGACCTCTAAACTGGCCAGCGAAATCGAGGATTTCAAAACCCGTTTAAGTCAGCATGATACAAAACAGGAAAACAGCCTCGCCCGTTTCTGGCTGCGCGCTACATCTATTATAAAGCGAGAGACCGAACAACTTATTCAGGATTATGTCGAGCTGTCCAATGCGGAAAAAATGCTGAAACACCTGCTGGATGCAAAAATGCATTTCTTCACTGCCGAGCACGATCTGTTTATCAGTCATGATGCCGAAGATGCCGGCAAGGAGTTAACCCGCACGCTCGACTACCTGGATAAGGCCAGTGAATTACCTGTTCCGGCAATGCAACCCCAAATCGAATCGCTCAGCCATGACATACAGTCTTTAAAGGAAAGCTTAACCAGCGTCAAACAAAGCTGGATTAATGATAGTGTGATCCAGTCTCTGGATAAGGCCCTCAACGACCTGTCCTCAGTGGATAACCATGCGCCTCCCGCTTTCAAATTAAGAGTGGAATCGATTCAGGCCGATATTCGCATGCTGCGCGACAATGTAGCCAGAGAAAATATTAGAAACAAATACGAGTCCGCGATGACGACCCTGAGAAATATGATTAATGAGCTGTAGCGGATGCCGGTCCTAATTGGCTGCAGAATCCAGTTCAACAGGGCAACCGTTAATTTTTGCTGTTGAGAAGTAGTGACTCATACGGCTGACGGGAAATAACTTCGGGAGTTAAGTGGCCTCGGCAATCCTGTATTTCCGCACCTTTCGTATCCCTGCTGGCACAGCTTAAGCACATATGACAGCACCCTTCTCGGCCTTCCCTGGCCTTCAGGGTATAAGGCCATCCGTTGCAAGCACCCTTCTCGGCCTTCCCTGGCCTTCAGGGTATAAGGCCATCCGTGGCCAAAAAAAAAGCCGGATAAAATCCGGCTTTTCGAAAACTGCTTAAATCAGATCACCATTACATGGCTTTGATTAGTGCATTCAGGCGACTCTTGTGTCGAGCTGCCTTGTTTTTGCTGATCAGTCCACCTTGAGCTGAACTATCCAGAACGGGTACCGCAGTCTTATAGGCTTTTTCTGCAGCTGTTTTATCGTTGCCGGCAATGGCATTAACGACAGCTTTAAGATAGGTACGCATCATAGAACGACGACTTGCGTTACGTTGACGACGATTTTCTGACTGTGTGGCGCGCTTTTTAGCTGATGGTGAGTTAGCCAAGAGATTCTCCTGAGTGCTGCAATGCAAAAATAAGGCGCGCATTATCTTTAGTTGCGAGCCAACTGTCAACCGTAAAAAACTAATCAAGTGCAGAAATAGATGATAATATGCGCGGTTTTTACACTCCAGCGATAAAAATCGGGTTTTCATCTTGAGCGGACTAATGCGATCTACCTTTTCGGTCGGACTGATGACCCTGTTATCGCGTGTGCTGGGACTGACACGCGATATTGTAATCGCACGCTTCTTTTCTGCCGGGATCGAGGCCGATGCCTTCTTCGTCGCGTTTAAAATCCCCAACTTCATGCGCCGTCTGTTTGCCGAAGGCGCTTTTTCGCTCGCCTTCGTGCCCGTACTGACCGAGTATAAAAACACCCGCAGCCTGGATGAAACGCGCGTACTGGTGAACCAGGTGGCCGGCACCTTAGGGGTGATTTTGCTGGTCATCACTACTATCGGGGTACTCGCTTCACCACTGATCGTGTATGTATTCGCTGCCGGCTTTATTAATCAGCCGCACAAATTTGCGCTCACTGCCGATATGCTGCGCCTGACCTTTCCCTATATCCTGCTGATTTCAATGACCGCACTGGCCGGCGGCATCCTCAACAGCTGGAAACAGTTTGCGGTACCCGCCTTCACCCCGGTGCTGCTCAATCTATCGATGATTGCCAGTATCCTGTGGCTGGCTCCGCTGCTGGAGATACCGGTTTACGCACTGGCCTGGGGGGTACTGGCAGCGGGTATTCTACAATTACTGTTCCAGCTACCCTTTCTGTACCGTCTCGGTCTGCTGCCGAAGCCACACTGGGGCTGGAACCACAGTGGCGTGCAGAAAATCATCAAGATCATGATTCCGGCACTGTTTGGTTCTTCGGTAGCGCAGATTAACCTGCTGTTCGATACCTTTATCGCCTCGTTTCTGGTGTCTGGCTCGGTGTCCTGGCTGTATTACTCGGATCGTCTGCTGGAATTCCCGCTGGGTATTTTTGGCATTGCACTGGCCACGGTCGTATTACCAAACCTGTCCGAATCGCACTTCAAGCAGGGCAAGGATCACTTCAACCGCACCCTCAACTGGGCCACCCAGCTGGCGCTGATTATCGCGTTACCGGCCACCCTTGGACTACTGTTACTGGCCCAGCCTATCCTGTCGACACTGTTTCAGTATGGTAATTTCTCTGAATCCGATTCACTGATGGCGAGCATGAGCCTGATGGCCTATAGCCTGGGCCTGCCCGCGTTTATTCTAATAAAGATACTGGCGAATGCGTTCTACGCGCGTCAGGATAGCCGTACACCGGTCAGAATCGGCATCATTGCAATGACGCTGAATATGGCACTGAACGTGATTTTTGTGCTGGTTCTGCTGAACTTTAGCGAGATACCCGCACATGTCGGGCTGGCACTCGCCACCACCGGTTCCGCCTACTGCAACGCCGGAATGCTTGCTCTCGCACTCAGACGGCAGCAATATCTGACCCTGAACCATAGCTTCAGCACCATTCTGCTGAAGGTTTTGCTCGCGGTCGCGCTGATGTCGATGCTGTTATTCTATTTCACACCGGACATTTTTATCTGGTCAAACTGGGACTGGGTCGAAAGACTGCTGGGCCTCGTCGCGCTGATTATCCCTGCCTGCTTGTGCTACGCATCAATGCTTTGGATAATGGGCATTCGCAAATCACATTTGAGCCATTAATCCAGCGCCGTATGAAACTGATTCGAGGATTACATAACCTGAGCACAGCGCTGGATGGCTGTGTCGCGACCATCGGCAACTTCGATGGATTGCATCTAGGACATCAACATGTAATTAACCAGCTCAAGGCGGTGGCCGAGATCGATAACCTGCCAACTGTGGTCATCCTGTTTGAACCACAACCGGTAGAGTTTTTTGCGCCCTCTCAGGCACCGCGTCGGCTGGCCCGGTTTCGCGATAAGATTATTCAGCTCGGTGAAATTGGTATCGACTATATGGTCTGCCTGCAGTTTAACCAGCAGCTGGCGAATCTTTCCGCGGCCGAGTTTGTGCAGCAGATACTGGTCGAGCGACTCAATATCAGGCATCTGGTGATCGGGGATGACTTCCGCTTCGGCAAGGGGCGCTGTGGTGATTTTGCCTTTTTACAGCAGGCCGGTGAAAAAGCCGGTTTTGAGGTGGAAAACTCACATACCCTGCTGATCGATAACGAGCGTGTCAGCAGCACCCGCATCCGTCAATGTCTGGCCGATAACGATCTGGTGATGGCACGCCTGCTACTCGGACGCCCTTACACCTTATCCGGTCGGGTCGCGCACGGCAAAAAACTCGGCAGAGACCTCGGATTCCCCACGATCAACCTGAAAATGGGCTCGCGTCCGATTGCCGCCTATGGAATATTTGCGGTCTTGGTCAAAGGCATAGATAATCGCATCCTTCGTGGTGTCGCGAGCATCGGCACGCGCCCCACGGTAAATGGTGTCGGCACCTGGCTGGAAGTGTATATTCTTAACTTCGCTGAACAGATCTATGGCCGCTGCGTGGATGTGGAACTGCTACATAAGATCCGTGATGAAGAAAAATTCGACTCATTACAGGCATTAACTGCCAGGATTGAGCGGGATATCGAAGCGGCTAAGGCTTTTTTTGAACACCATTTTAATACAACGCGAGCATGACACGATCCGCAGGGTCGTGAAAACTCGCCCAAGTGAACTCCTGGAAATAACGTGACTGACTACAAACCAACACTAAATCTGCCCGATACTGGATTCCCCATGCGTGGCAACCTGGCCAACAACGAACCCGCTCGCCTGAAAAACTGGCAGGACAAGGGTCTCTATCAACGCATTCGTGAAGCGCGCAAGGGTCAACCTGTTTTTATCCTGCATGACGGCCCGCCTTATGCCAACGGCAATATTCATATCGGTCACGCGGTTAACAAAATTCTGAAAGATATCATCGTCAAGTCACGCACCCTGAATGGCGATGATGCTCCGTACGTACCGGGCTGGGACTGTCATGGCCTGCCGATCGAGCACGCGGTAGAAAAAACCATCGGTAAGGCCGGTGTTCAGGTAAAAGCCGACAAGTTCAGACAGGCCTGCCGCGAATTTGCGCTAAAGCAGATCGATAATCAGAAAGCCGACTTCATTCGCCTGGGCATCCTGGGTGACTGGGATGAGCCTTACCTGACGATGAACTTCAAGACCGAAGCGAATATCGTGCGTTCGCTTGGCAAGATCATTAAAAACGGCCATCTGCATAAGGGCGACAAACCGGTGCACTGGTGCACCGACTGCGGTTCGGCGCTGGCCGAAGCCGAAGTCGATCACAAGGACAAAACCTCGCAGGCCATCGACGTCAAATTTCGCGTGGTCGATGAAGAGTCGTTTATCGGCTGCTTCCATAACGTGCCGGAGCATCATGGTGAAGGCCCGCTGTCGATCATCATCTGGACTACGACCCCGTGGACCCTGCCGGCCAACCTCGCGGTTGCAGTACATCCCGATTTTGAATACGTGATCGTACAGACTGAAACCGCACTGGGAAAAGAGCGTCTGGTGGTTGCGGAAGATTTAATGAAGGATGCGATGGCGCGCTATGGTATCGAACATTATCAGGTGCTTGCCTATGGCAGGGGCGCAGCACTCGAAAATCAGAAGCTGAAACATCCCTTTTATGATCGTGAATCGCTGCTAATTCTGGGCGAGCATGTCACTCTGGAAGCCGGAACCGGTGCGGTGCATACCGCGCCAGGACATGGTCAGGATGACTTTGTGGTCGGTCTCAGATATGGCCTCAAACCCTATAATCCAGTCGGTGACGATGGCCGTTTCCTGCCCGATACGGAACTGTTTGCGGGCGAACATGTGTTCACTGCCAACGCGCATGTAGTGGAAGTCCTGCAGCAACATAACGCGCTGCAACACGAAGAAAAACTGCTGCACAGTTACCCGCATTGCTGGCGTCATAAAACCCCGATCATCTTCCGTGCCACCCCACAGTGGTTCATCAGCATGGAACAGCAGGGTCTACGCCAGAATGCGCTGGAGCAGATCAAGCAGGTCGAGTGGATTCCCGACTGGGGCAAGGCGCGCATCACCGGCATGATCAGCAACCGTCCCGACTGGTGTATTTCGCGCCAGCGTTACTGGGGCGTGCCGATTCCACTGTTTGTCCACAAACAGACCAAGGCCCTGCATCCGGATACCGACCAGCTGATCGAGCAGGTCGCCAAACGCATGGAAACCAGTGGCATCGATGCGTGGTTTGAACTGGAAGCGAGCGAACTACTGGGCGCAGATGCCGAGCATTACAGCAAGATCAGCGATACGCTGGATGTCTGGTTTGACTCCGGCACCACCCATTTTAGCGTGCTTCAGAATGACCCGCGTCTGCGCTTCCCGGCCGATCTGTATCTGGAAGGCTCGGACCAGCATCGCGGCTGGTTTCATAGCTCACTGCTGGCCTCCTGTGCAATGAATGGTGTAGCACCATACAAACAGGTGCTCACGCATGGTTTCACGGTTGATGCGAAGGGCATGAAGATGTCCAAATCGGTCGGTAACGTCGTGTCTCCGCAAAAAATCAACAATAGCCTGGGCGCCGATATCCTGCGCCTGTGGGTGGCGGCCACCGATTACTCCGGTGAGCTCAGCATTTCCGATGAAATCCTCAAGCGCACCGCCGATTCTTACCGCCGCATCCGCAACACCCTGCGCTTCCTGCTCGCCAATATGCATGGCTTTGATCCTGCCGAGAACATGCTGCAAAAGGATCAACTGCTGGCGCTGGATGGCTGGCTGGTCGCGGAAACAAACAAGCTGCAGAAGGAACTGAAACAGCTGTACCTGAATTATCAGTACCACGTCGCGGTACAGAAGATCCACAAATTCTGCTCAGAAACCCTGGGCGGCTTTTATCTGGATATCATCAAGGATCGTCAGTACACCACGCAGGCCGATTCACTGGCCCGACGCTCCTGTCAGAGTGCGATGTATCTGGTGGTGGAAGCGATGACGCGCTGGATTGCTCCGATCCTCAGCTTTACCGCCGATGAAGTGTGGGAAAACATCCCTGGCAAACACCCTGAACTGGGTGTTTTCACCGCCATCTGGTACGACGGTCTGTACGATTACCAGAATGCAAACATTGCACCGGATCTGTGGGGCAAGCTGCTGTCGATTCGTGAGCAGTCATCCGCGGTGCTGGAAAAACTGCGCAAGGATGGCAAGATCGGCTCCAGTCTGGATGCCGAAATCATTATCTACTGCGACGAAGAGTTGATAAACACGCTGGATATCATCAGCGACGAGCTGCGCTTCGTGATGATCACGTCCGAAACCACGCTGGCCAAGCTGGAAGATGCGCCACAGGGTTGCGAAATTCGCACCCTGACCGACGATGCTAACAGTGGCCAGTTTGCGATCGAAGCATCGGTTAGTGCGCATACCAAGTGTGTACGCTGCTGGCATCACCGCCCGGATGTTGGTCAGCATGCCGAGCATCCGGAACTGTGCGGACGCTGTGTCGAAAACGTCAGTGGAAACGGTGAAACCCGACAGTATGCTTAAGTATCTATGGATCAGCCTGATCGTCATTATTGCCGATCAGGCCACAAAATGGATCGCCAATACCCAGCTTGAATACCATCAGGCGGTCAACGTGGTGCCCTATGTTGAATGGTTTCTGTCCTATAACAAGGGCGCTGCGTTCAGTTTTCTGGCGGATGCTGGTGGCTGGCAGCGCTGGTTTTTTATGCTGATTGCGATTGTCATCAGCGTCGTACTTTTTTTCTGGATCAAAAAACTACAAACAGATGAGAGAGCCACCGCCATCGCACTCGCCCTGATACTCGGTGGTGCGATCGGCAATGTGATCGACCGCGTAATCCTTGGCCATGTGATCGACTTCATCCAGGTCTGGCTTGGCAGCTATCCCTGGCCGGCGTTTAATATCGCCGATTCGGCAATTTTTGTCGGCGCCGTGATCCTGATCGCCAGCGGACTTAAAAAACCCTATCAACAGCAGAGCGAATCTTGAAAATATCCCGCAATAGTATCGTCACCCTGTATCACCGTCTGGGCTTAACCGATGGCACGGTACTCGAAGACACCTTCAACGATGAGCCTTTAACCTATCGCCTCGGCAGTGGTGAACTGGCACAGGGGCTGGAGCTGGCGCTGATCGGGCTCAAACAGGGCGACCGCCAGACCCTCGATATCAATCCGGATCTGGCCTTTGGATTCCCGGAAGATGACATGTGCCACTCACTCGATCGCTCAGACTTTGGCCCTCAGTACCAACTCGAACCGGGACTGATCATCGAGTTCAGCACCCCATCCGGAGAAACCCTGCCGGGCACCATCCTCGAGGTGCATGCTGACTCGGTACTGGTCGATTTCAATCATCCTCTGGCTGGACAGGTAGTGCGCTATGAAGTTGAGATTGTGCAAATCGATAACGACGATGAAAAGGACGACCTGGTCAACTGATGAACGTTATCTTATGCAACCCCAGAGGATTCTGCGCCGGCGTTGACCGCGCTATCGATATCGTCGAGCGCGCGCTGGTACTGTTTGGCGCTCCAATCTATGTGCGTCATGAAGTGGTGCATAATCGCTTTGTGGTAGAAGACCTCAAAAACAAGGGTGCCATCTTCGTCGATGAACTCGATCAGGTACCGGACAACCAGACCGTGATCTTCAGTGCGCACGGAGTTTCCAAGGCGGTACAGGACGAAGCCCGGCGGCGTGACCTGAAGGTGTTTGACGCCACCTGTCCACTGGTTACCAAGGTCCATCTAGAAGTTGGTCGTTACAGCAGGGATGGTATCGAAACCATCCTCATCGGACACAAGGGACACCCCGAAGTAGAAGGCACCATGGGCCAGTATGATCTATCCAATAACGGTCATATCTATCTGGTGGAATCGGTGCAGGATGTCTATAAACTGAAGATCAGACATCCGGATCAGTTACGCTTTGTGACCCAGACCACCTTATCGATGGATGATACTTCAAAAGTTATCGATGCTCTGCGCGCAACCTTTCCGTCCATCGAAGGACCGCGCAAGGATGATATCTGCTATGCCACCCAGAACCGCCAGGATGCGGTTAAAAACCTGACCACTACCTGCGACCTGATTCTGGTGGTCGGCTCCAAGAACAGCTCAAACTCAAATCGTCTGAAAGAAATCGCCACCTATCATCAGATCGAAGGCTATCTGATCGACGGTGCCGAGGATATTCAGCTCAGCTGGCTAAAAAACAAATATTGCATCGGCGTCACTGCCGGAGCCTCTGCGCCGGAACTGCTGGTCCAGCAGGTCATTGACTACCTGCGCGCGAATGGCGCAAAAACCGTCACCTCCAAAGGTTTCAGCGAAAACGTCACCTTTATGCTGCCGAAGGAACTACGCTAAAGCGGCCAGCCAGGTCGACCAGTCGCAGTCGGCCCCGATCAGGTTCAATGCAAGCAGCACAAACACCACACTCACCAGCCGGTTCAGCCAGCGTCGATGTGGAGCAGAAGATTGCAGACGTTCGCTGTAAAACCCCGCCAGCAGAGCAATCGCCCCAAAAACCAGAACGGTGGATAGCATAAAAAGCAATCCCAGTACGACGATCTGGAGGCTAATCCGACCATAAGCCGGATCCACAAACTGTGGCAGAAATGCCAGAAAAAATAGTGCCACCTTGGGGTTGGAGGTATTCATGATTATGCCACGACAATACAGCTGCATCGCTCCCAGCTTAAGGACTTTCATATCAGACGGGCACCCACTATCTTTCCAGCTCACAGCCGCCAGATAAAGCAGATAAGCGGCACCACACAGTCGGATCAACAGTAATGCCCGGGGAGAAGCCATCAGCAGCGCAGACAGACCGAGCGCTAATAATGCCGTATGTAGAATCAGCCCGCTACACAGGCCCAGTACCACCAGCAATCCGGCGCGTCTTCCGTAGGTCAGTGACTGTCCTAGCACGAAAATATTATCCGGCCCCGGCACCACGGCCAGCAACAGGGAACTGACAAAAAAAACAGCTAGTAACTCCAGCGGCATGATCAACTCGCCAGCGACAGAAGAGCTCCGAGTGCACCCGGCCAGAACATCAGCAGTAGCAATAAAATGATCAATAATCCCAGCAACACGGGCAGCAGAGCTTTGCCGGCACGACGTTCGAGCTGTTCCTGCTGTTCAATTTGCTCAACCTGTTGATGTATATCCAGCATGACCTTGTGCGCCACCTTACGCTGCACCTTACGCTCGACCAATTGTTGTATATCCTGTGGCGTCTGTTTTTCCGCCATCACGTCCTCCTGTAAAAGTCTTTCATCTACAATACCTCTCTCCCTATAATAGCCTTTACCCCCTTTTTTGACATGGTGTCTTTACCAAATGAATACGCTGGATCTACAGGAAGCTTTTGAGTTTTGCCCCTACTGTGGCGAGCGCATTTCAGTCCTCATCGAGAATTCAGAAGAAATTCAGCAATACATAGAAGATTGCGAAGTTTGCTGCCAACCCATCACTATCATCACCCAGCGCATCGATGAGCTTCACTTTGAGCTCAGGTTTTTAACCCAGGACGACATCGCTTAACCGGCGACTTAGTCAGGGCCGCTCACAGCGCTCAAGGTTTTATTGCTGTAGATCAGGCGGTTCAGTCGGCATTCATTCACGCACAGTTAAAATTCCTGTCACACCTCAACCAACAGGAGTTTATGATGAATCCAGTTAAAGCAGTTTGCATTAAATCAGCCGCTATCGTAGTCACTCTGTGCGGTCTTTTACTGACCGGTTCAGCCCAGGCTGATCAGCGGGATCACAGCGGTGCATTTGCACCGCTAATAATTCACAGCTTACTATCGCATCAACAGCCGATAGCTCAGGGCCGCCATCATCACGCTTATCAAAAGCATCACCAAACGCGACGCTCTCATTACCCGCAGCGTTACCCGACGAACCATCATTATGCCCCGCCAAAAAAACAGCGTCAGCACAGTCACAGTATCGGGCGCTACAGTGAAAATCAGCACCAGCCCAGACCACATAGACATTAACTTGCAGAGGGAAATATCATGCGCACACCTATACTACTACTGCTGGCCTGCTTTGCAGGCCTGGGCGAGGCCGCAGAACCCATGCAGGTCACCCGTTCGGCCGCACTTCAGCCAGCTAATAGCACGATGACGATGACCGAAAAACTGCAAAGTAGTCCCGTTATACAGTTCAGTACAACATTCAAGACACGCGATTCTGCGGAGCAAACGCCAAGCGCCCCAAACCTGCAATACCGTCATGCAACGGACCTGGCGCTACTATTTAGCCTGTACGATGCACAGGCTGAGCTAAGTGGTGATCTGGATTACGATGGCTATTTTCATCGTATTAAAATCAGTTTCGATGCGGATACCGACAGCCCGCTGGAAACGGTTTATGCGAAGCTGTATCTGAGTCATCAGGGTGGAGCCTGGAAACAGTATGCCAGCAGTGACCTGTTTGAGATCCATTACGATGCGAGCGATGACCGCTATGAAGTCATCAGTGAACTGATTGAAGGCTATCAGCCAGGCTACTACGATGTATTGATCGAACTGTATAGCCTTTACCAAGAAGGTGTTGTAGCCAGTCGTATCGTCGATATGGATGGCGCTGGGTTTGCGTTATCGCTGGAAGATCTGGAGCATGATGAGTACTCTGACGATGCGTATTATTATAGTGACTACGGGGCTTCAGGTAGTTTTTCCTGGGCGGGAATAGTATTGCTAGGGATTCTACTGTTGATTAAACGAAACTATTTCACGACGCCAAAAAACAAAAAGCCCTGAAGTTGCTCTTTACCAAAAGGGGGGGAAGATAAAGAGCAACCGCAGGACTCAAGGACGAAATAATCTGGTTGAAGCTTTCTGCAAAAAACCCAACCACTTAATCAATACATGGGAGTTTAGAGATTAAAGTCAAGTGTGCAAAGTGACAAATTGTCGCACCCCTGTGCGACACCGCTCGACATCAGGAGCTTGCGGTAGGACCCGTTTTTATTTTATGAACTGTCGCTAGTTAGCGCTACTATAGGCACCCTTAAATTTGCAGCCGGACAAACCCTCTCGTGCCGATAAAAAATTTTAGTAGTTCCAGTCGCATATTGCGACAGATCTATATGCTCAGAAACATCATGCTGCTGTTTTTACTCGCCCTGATGTTTGTCGCCCTGTGGTTACTCGATATACAGCTCCCGGTATGGCCGCTCGCCGCCATTATGCTGATACTCGCCAGCACAAATCTGGTCACCCGTATTTTCATCTATAAAGGGCGAGAGATCACCGATCAATTACTGTTTATACAGTTACTGGTCGACATTCTGTGCTTTTCGCTGGTGCTTTACTTTACCGGCGGCGCCACCAACCCGATTACTTTTTTCTACCTGATCCCACTGGCGATAGCGGCAACCGTGATTCCCGGCCGGCTTACCTGGCTGTTAACCGCCGTGACTGTCATTTTATACAGTCTGCTGCTGCAATATTATGTTCCACTCACTTACCGGGGCCATGAACATCACACGATGACCGGAGAAGGCCATTTTAACCAGCACGTGCTCGGCATGTGGTTCGGTTTTCTGGTCAGCGCCATGCTGGTCACCTGGTTTATCACCTTTCTGGCAAAAGAGCTGAAACAACGTAATCAGGATATTGCCGATGCGCGACAACGAGAGCTGCGTGATCAGCAAATGATTTCGCTCGGCACTCTGGCTGCCGGCACCGCACATGAGCTGGGCACTCCGCTGGCCAGTCTGGCCATCATCACCGGAGAACTTACAGATGGCTATGACCCGCTGCAGCATCCAGAGCTATTTGAAAACCAGAAAATCCTGCGTGACCAGATCAAACGCTGTAAAAAAATTCTCGCGGTACTGTCCGATTCAGCCGGTGATTCGCGTGCAGACAGTGGTCATTCGATGGAACTCAGTGAATTCCTGCAACTCATCATGCAGCAGTGGCAGGCACAATATCCAAAGGCCAGCGCAGTGACGCGCTTTCAGCTGCCACCAGACGGAGCAAAACTACTATATGACCGGATCATCTCGCAGGCTCTACTCAATCTACTGAACAATGCAGCGGATGCTGCCACGGCAGCCATCGAAGTCGAGGCCAACGTGGAACAGCCATTCCTGCAGATAAAAATTCTGGATAACGGCTCCGGCATCACCGACGAACAGATAGCAATGGCAGGACAGGTCAGCTTCTCCAGCAAACCCGGCGGCCTCGGCATAGGATTATATCTGGCGATAACCACCATTCGGCGCAGTGGTGGCAATGTCAGCTTTAACCGGCTCGATACCGGTGGAAGCTGTACCCTCGTTCAACTTCCATTGCTATAATTCAGTCATGTCAGAAAACATAGAAAATATACCCGCACAAAAACCGGCCCTGCTACTGGTGGATGATGATGAAGTCTTTTGTCAGGTATTATCCCGGGCGCTAACTAAACGTGAATACCAGGTCAGCGTGGCCTATGACAGTGAAAACGCTCGGTCTCTGGCGCGTGAACATCATCCCGAATATGCCATTGTGGATCTGCGTATCGGTAACGAGTCAGGCCTCGGTGTGATCAAGGAGCTACTCGACATTGCTCCCGAGATTCGCATTGTCGTGCTCACCGGTTACGCCAGTATCAGCACTGCAGTAGAGTCGATCAAGCTAGGCGCCATCCATTACCTCACCAAACCGGCCGAAATCGATGAAATTCTGCAGGCCTTTTATTACGATAAAGGAGATGTAGCCGCCGATCTGCAAACCCAGCCGATGTCGGCTCGCCGCCTGGAGTGGGAACATCTGCAAAAAGTATTACAGGATAATCAGGGCAATATCTCGGCAGCCGCACGAGCGATGAATATGCACCGCAGAACCCTGCAGCGTAAACTGAGTAAAAAACCGGTCAAAAACTGAGCCCGGACTCTGTACCGGATTACTGAATCAACAAGCCAGACATAAAAAAGCCCCGACTGGCGGGGCTTTCAAGGTTCACATGAACATCCTTAGCTAATTACTTGGTAATGATTTCAGGCCCCATCATCAGCGTAGGCAGGAAGGTCGAAACGATCGGCACGTAAGTAATGATGATCAGGAACAGGAACATGATCAGCAACCATGGGGAAGCCGCTTTCACCACATTCACCATCGACATCCCGGCGACGCCAGCTGTCACGAACAGGTTAAGCCCCACCGGCGGTGTGATCATCCCGATTTCCATGTTCACCACCATGATGATACCCAGATGAATGGGGTCAATGCCGAGTGCAATCGCAATCGGGAAGACCAGAGGTGCGACAATGATCAGCAGTCCGGATGGCTCCATAAACTGTCCACCGATCAGTAACAGCACGTTAACCACCACCAGAAACATAATCGGACCAAAGCCGGCCGACAGCATCGCTTCGGTGATCATCTGTGGGATGCGTTCTTCGGTCAGCACGTGCTTCAGGATCAGTGCATTCGCGATAATAAACAACAGCATGATGGTCAGCTTACCGGCCTCAAACAGGCTATGCTTGGTGTCCTTATGCCACAGTACAGAAACTCCGCGCCAGAGCAGCATAGCACCACCTTTTCCTGCGGTCTTGAAGGGGCCCATATCCTGATAGACAAAATTGGCAATCAGGAACGCGTACACCGCCGCTACTGCCGCCGCCTCAGTCGGGGTAAAGATACCGCCATAGATGCCGCCCAGGATAATCACGATCAGCATCAGCCCCCAGCTCGCGTCTCTGGCAGAGTTGAAGACCTCAGACCAGCCCGCCCAGGGCTGTGCCGGCAGATTTTTATACCGCGCAACAACATAGATACCCAGCATCAGCATGCCACCGACCAGTAAACCGGGGATAACACCGGCCAGGAACATTCTACCAACCGACACATCGGTAGCCGCTGCATATACCACCATCACGATGGACGGTGGAATCAGAATACCCAGGGTACCCGCATTACAGATAACACCGGCCGCAAATTCTTTGGTGTAACCGACCTGCTTCATACCTGCGATGACGATACTACCGATCGCCACAACCGTTGCTGGTGAAGAACCGGAAAGTGCTGCGAACAGCATACAGGCAAGCACCGAAGCCATCGCAAGTCCACCACGAAACGAACCCACCACAGCAATCGCAAAACGGATGATGCGGTGCGCAACCCCGCCGGTCGACATAAACACCGAGGCCAGAATAAAGAACGGTATCGCGAGCAATGTGTAATGGCCCTGCAGCGCACCAAACAGGGTTTGTGCTACTGAAGCGAGCGAGGTATCGGAGTGAATCAGCAGGAAAATAATACTGGACAGGCCCAGCGAAACAGCGATAGGCACGCCGATCAGCATAAACCCCAGGACCATCAAAAACAGGAATAATAAATCCATTATGCTTTACCTCCGTTGCGATTAACGGAATCGGATAAATCTTCTTCGACCATTCTCACCTCAGCTAACTCTTCTTCCACTTCATGGCTCGAAATTATTTTATCGACTTCACCGGTAGCTACTTTCCAGCCGACCTGCACAAAGCGCAGCGTCATCAGTGCCATACCAAGAGGCAAGGCCAGATAGGGGATAAAACGTGGCATTTTTTCATACCGCTCACCCTCATTAAACCAGTCCGCCATAAACATCAGGAATTGCGGCATCGGCGTATCATCGGTTTCCAGCCAGGCACGTTCGGTAATAAAAGGTAGCCAGTAATTCCACGACCCGACCAACAGAAAAACTGAAAATAACAGGCAGGAAGCCACCGCCATCAGTGCCATGATCTTACGCCCCTGCGGAGAAAGCAGATTGATGACCACATCGACACCGATATGGACATGTTTTTTTACCCCGTAGGAGGCACCCATCAGGACCAGCCAGGCAAACAGAAAAACGGTTACCTCGATCGCCCAAAGAATATTGTCATTGAATACATACCGCATGATTACGTTAGTAAAAGTGATTAAGGTCATCAGGCCCAGGCAAACTGCAATACTGGTTTCTTCGATGTTATCGATGATTTGCCCGAATCTTGTCGGTTCTTGGTGCATGGCCGTCTCCAACTTATTGATAATAGTTATAATTTTTTAATATATATATAGTTACGCGGCCGTGTAAGGCGGCCGCGTAAGCTATCCTACAGGTTTCAGCAAAGCTAGCTTTACCTGCGTTTTCACAAAGCTACTAACTTTTATTTGACTTTAACGCTGCTTCCATCAGATCTTCACCGATATCGCCTTCAAATTTTTTCCATACTGGCTTCATCGCATTAACCCATTCTTTACGCTGGGCAGGCGTCAGTTCACGGATAATACCACCAGCATTGACGATGTTAGCTTTGGCTTCCTGGTTAACCTTAGCAGAGTCATTGTTACGCTCTTCGGTCACACCGCGCAGGATTTCAGCCAGTTGCTTACGCACGTCTTTTGGCAGTTCTTTCCACCACTTGTCAGACGTCACGACCAGATAATCAAGTACACCGTGATTGGTTTCGGTAACTCCATCCTGTACTTCAAAGAATTTCTTACCGTAGATATTTGACCAGGAGTTTTCCTGTCCATCGATAACCTTGGTTTGCAGGCCACCGTAAACTTCTTTAAACGACATTTTCTGAGGATTCGCATTCAGTTGCTCAAACTGCGCAACCAGTACGTCGGAGGCCTGAACACGGAAACGCAGGCCACTCGCATCGGAAGGCTTGATTAAAGGCCGGTTAGCAGACATTTGCTTCATGCCGTTGTGCCAGAATTCCAGACCTTTCAGACCACGACGGGTCATAGAGTTTTTCAGCTTTTCGCCATCTTTAGAGTTCTGAAAACGATCCACAGCTTCGATATCATCGAACACGAAAGGCGGGTCGAAGATACGGAATTTCTTGGTGAATTTTTCAAATTTTGAGAGCGAAGGAGCAGCCATCTGAACGTCACCATTCAGCATCGATTCCAGCACCTTGTCATCATCATACAGGGTTGAGTTAGGGAAGACCTGCATACAGGCTTTGCCGTTCATTTGTTCGTTTACACGCTTTTCCAGCAGGGAAGCAGCGATTCCTTTAGGGTGCTTGTCTGAGTTTGTCACGTGGCTGAACTTAATAACGATTTCACCAGCATCACAATTTGCGAGTGCGTTGGTGCTTGTAACAGCCAGAACAGAAGTAATGGCGAGGCCTAGTAGGGCTTTATGCATGTTATTTCTCCAAAGATTTTAGTGATTATAATGTCCGGCTCGAATGGAGCGGACTCAGCAGACTAGTTAAAGCACAATCTGTGCCAGAAAAAAAAATCCCTGAATGAACTTGTAAGCCACTGAATTATTGAAGCTTTCGACAGATTTCCATGTGTTTATCAGTAATCGAAGCGGCGGTTATCCACCCATTCCCCTTTATTCTATGGATGATGGCTGACTCAAAACCTGATACCTGAAACACATAACCCCCAACAGGCCTCAGTAACTCTGCGCCGCCACAACCCTGTTAGCGCCAAATTGAAGATACTCTTTAGGCGCTGACTATGACAAAATTCATCCCCTTATTCTCAACTACGCCAATCCTCTCTTTTGACTGCTCCGTTTCGATTTTATACCGCTCTCGCGGCGCTGCTGATTTCCTCAACCAGCCAGGCAGAGCCTGACTGGAGCTTTTGTTCGGTGCCGGTGGTCAGCCGTCAGCAGGTGATTGATCCTGCCTCAGTCGTCACCCTGATTAATGCCGACCAACTGTTCAGTGAAAATGCCGATTTCTTGCAATTCAGTGGTGATGTCAGTTTAGTGCGTGGCAATCAGCAGTTATCCGCAGACCTGCTGCAGCTGGATAAAACGGCAGGTACCATGTCCGCCAGTGGCAACCTGAGCTTTTCGGACAGCCTGCTAAGCCTGAATGCAGCACAGATAACATTGAACGACAGTAGCAGTAGCGGCGAATTTGAACAAACTGAATTCATGCTGTTTGAAAATCATCTGCGCGGTTCTGCAGGCCGCATCCTGCAGCAGGATAGCTACCATCAGGAACTGTTCGATGTGTCCTACACTACCTGCGATCCGGGACAGGATATCTGGTCACTGAATGCGAGCCGTCTCAGACTGGATCATCAGGATGGCCGTGGTACGGCCTATCATGCGGTATTCCGCCTGTATGACATTCCAGTTTTTTATTTTCCGTGGATGCAGTTCCCGATTGATAACCGCCGCATGAGCGGGCTTCTGGCGCCCACCATCAGCCTTTCCAACATCGATGGCACCGTGCTCGCATTGCCGTTTTACTGGAATCAGGCCGAAAACTATGACATGACGATAACCCCCATCAATTACAGCAGTCGCGGCCTGCAACTGAACACCGAAAACCGCTATCTGTTTCAGCAGCACAGCGGGCAGCTCCAGCTATCATGGCTGGATGATGACATCTCAGGAGAAACACGTTGGTATCAAGATTGGCAGCACCAGGCGGATCTCGGTCTGGGTATTCAATCATCGATACTGTTAAAACGCACTTCCGACAGCGAGTTTCTGGAAGATTTTGATAAGCTCGAAGGTATCGAACAGGTGGATTACCTGAAAAGCGCGCTAAAATTCACCGCTACCCCGGCAGGCTGGTCGGCTACGATGCTGTTTGAGGAATACCAGACCATTAATCTTGATCGCCCAGCCACAGCAGCCCCTTATAAAAGGTTGCCCAGTATCAACCTTGAGCGCAGTTTTCAATCCGACACTTCGCTGTGGCATCTGGACTGGGCGAATGAGTGGGTAAGTTTTGAGCGCGAAAGCAGCATTACTGGCGATCGACTGCATATTGCACCGATCATTAGCTTTCCAGTGGAGGATAGCTGGTATTTTTTCAAACCCGCGCTGCAGCTGGATTACACCCATTATTCACTGGATAACAACACGAATGACGAAAACACGATCGATCGCAGCCTGCCATTGCTTAGCATAATTATCTGATTAAAAGAATGCAAGCGTA
>FLOH01000999.1_pt1 | contig 47860 bp, 35 predicted proteins | sample 756751 | NCBI WGS metagenome assembly FLOH01 (sample SAMEA4026879, study PRJEB14308) | marine metagenome | biome: coastal water; material: water | depth 74 m | reverse complement strand
GTTGCGAATCACAAGATTTCTCACACCAAGACCGGGCGGCAACTGGACTTTCAGGATGTCATCAACCGCCTGGTGACCATGGAGGTTCCGCAAGAAGCCGCAGTTCTGCTTAAGACGCGCGATCAATGGCGTTATATCAATACCGGTATGGCTTCAGTAGATATGGCTGAGTTGATCAACGGTCGAGCAATTTTCGGGGCGGATGTGCGTCTACCCGATACCAAAGTCGCAGTAGTAGCACGACCGCCGGTGGTTCTCGGCAAGGTCAAATCCTTTGATGCCACTGCTGCCCTTGCGATTCCCGGGGTGCTTAAAGTCATAGCGATTCCAGTGCCGACGGCCCCCCTGGTCTACCAACCCTTGGGCGGTATCGCGGTGATTGCAAGCAACACCTGGGCCGCGATCCAGGGTCGTAACGCACTTAAGATTGTTTGGGATAATGGCATAAACGGTTCTTACGACTCTCGAGCATATCAACAACTTCTTGAGCAAAAAGCCCGCGAACCCGGCAGCGTCATTCGAAGCCAGGGCGATATTAACGCAGGCCTAGCCGCCGCCACCACGCGATTAGATGCAGAGTATTATGTCCCGCACCTGAGTCACGCGCCGATGGAACCACCGGTTGCCACTGCACGAATGACCAGCACTGGCGTACAGGTATGGGCCGCCACCCAGAACCCCCAGGCTGATCAGGCCGAGGTTTCAAGGATGTTAGGTTTACAGCCAGCCCAGGTGGAGGTTCACGTGACACTGCTGGGCGGCGCGTTCGGGCGCAAGTCGAAACCAGATTTTTCTTCTGAGGCCGCCTATCTCGCTCAGCAGTCAGGTTTTACCATCCGCCTGCAATGGACCCGGGAAGACGATATTCAGCACGATTTCTACCATACGGTATCGGCGCAAAAGCTGACCGCCGGGCTTGATGACCAGGGCAAAATTCTTGCCTTTCAACATCGAACGGTATTTCCCTCTATCGGCGCGCTGTTTAGTACCGGCACGACAAAACCAAGCGCCGGCGAACTCAGCCAGGGCTTTTCCGACTCACCGATCAGCGCCCCAAACCTGCAACTTGAGGTGGGTGAGGCGCCAGCTCATGTGCGTATCGGCTGGCTACGATCGGTAAACAATATTCATCACTGTTTTGCCGTCCAATCATTTATTGCCGAAATGGCGGCCGCCGCCCAGCGAGACCCTAAGGATTATCTGCTTGAGGTCATAGGTCCGGCACGACGATTAGAATTCGACGGTATGGGTGAACCCTATCCGAACTATGGTGAGACACTAACACGCTATCCCTATGACACAGGGCGCTTAGCCCACGTCATTCACTTGGCTGCCGCCAGTGCCGGCTGGGGCCGTACATTGCCACCCGGCAGCGGCTTAGGCATCGCCGCGCACCGTAGCTTTCTGACTTATGTGGCAACCGTAGTCGAAGTCAACGTCAGCAGCTCAGGCGAACTCACCATACCGAAGGTCTGGATGGCCATTGATGCCGGTACAGTCGTCAACACCGACACCGTCATTAATCAATGTCAGGGTGGTGCGGTCTTTGGTCTGTCTTGCGCATTACACGCCGGCATTACACTGCAGCACGGCGCGGTCGAACAGAGCAACTACCACGACTATGCGGTTGCGCGCATGAACGAGGCGCCACCCATCATTGAGGTTCAGGTCGTCGCAAGCGATGCCTTGCCCGCGGGTGTGGGCGAGCCACCGACACCACCGTTTGCGCCAGCCTTGTGTAACGCAATTTATGCGGCCACCGGCAAGCGCATTCGCCAGTTACCCATTGGCAATCAGCTGCGAAGCTGAAAGCCCGTGTAGCCGGCGTGTAAACAGACTACCTCAGCGCTCTGGGCTTTCAACCAATGGCGCTTCAATCAACACCGCTGGAGCCGGTCGGTTAGCCGCCACAGCGGCAGAAGTGTTTGCCATTCTACGCCGGGCATCTTTACGACTGAAGTGAGTGAACATGGCCGGCACCAGATACAGCGCCAGGATGGCAGACCCCGCTACACCGCCGGCGATGGACATAGCCAATGGCGGCCAGAACTGCCCGCCGGATAATATCAGCGGTAGAAAACCGCCAATGGTGGTCACGGTGGTCGAGACGATATGCCGGGTCGAGTCCATCACCACTAGCACGATCGCTTCACTGTCACCGAGCACAGCCAGTTGATTTGCTTTCAGGGCTGACAGCACAATAATACCACCGTTGATCGCCAGACCGATCAACCCCAGGGTACCGATCAGGGCCATGTAGCCGAAGGGGTGACCTGACAGCCAAACGCCTAACAGCGCCAAGCCAATGCTCGACAGGCCAATGATACCAATGATCCCGGCGTAGCGAAAAGAGTTAAGTGACAGGACGATCACCGCCACCATCAACCACAGGTACATAGTAAACGTGGAGATAATATTGCCAACGGCTTCGCCCCGCTCTTCTTCTTCACCGCCAAATTGAATACGGTAACCTTCCGGCACAACTATCGCCGCAGATTCCAGCCGTTGGCGAAATTCGGCGATGGCCAGAGAGGGATAAGTGTAGGGCAAGAGAAACCCCGACACCGTATTGACCCGTTCGCCCTGATGACGATTGATGTTTGCTGGCGAAGGTTCAAGTCGAATGTCTGCAACTTGCTCAAGGGGGATGCCTGCATAACCCGCATATTGACTGCCGCTTGCGACCACAGTCGACGTCGTCAGCCGATCGAGATCAGCGCGAACACGGTTATTTACCCGAACCATGATCGGCACTTCCGTTGAGCCTTCCATGACCGAACCCGCATCGATGCCCTTGAGTTTGCCATTGAGCTGCAGCGGTAGGTCCTGATTGCGCATATTCAACAAGGCCAGCTTGTTGTCCTTTGGATAGACTGACAACTGTGCTGAACTGCCCGACAGCGTTGCTGTGGTATAGGTTACCTGTTCAATCTCCGACAGCAGGAATCGCAATTGCTCTCCCAGGTGCTTGAGCACGTCAAGATTCGGGCCTACGACTCGGATCTCGATCGGCGCGGCAAAAGGCGGTCCTTGTTCGAACGGCATGATCATGATCCGGGCTTCGGGAAATTCGGCAATCATGTCCTTCTGCAACAACGGCAGAATTTTCAACGGATCATTAACCTCACGCGTGGTGACAAAACCACTGGCAAAACTGGTCACACCATCGTTGTTCTCCATCATATTGTAGTACACCCGCGGCGCACCCTCTCCCACAAACCATTGGCTTGAGACCACTTCATCCATCGCCATCAGGCGCTGTCGAACCCGCTGAGCAACAATCTGAGTATCGGCCAACGAGGAATTGACGGGCAATATGATCTGCACCTGAAACTGGTTCCTGTCGACCGGTGGGAAAAATGAACTGGTCAGGGTGGTCGCCAAGACAAAACCAGCCAGGGGCAGCACCATAGCAATGAGCACACCACCGCCAGGGTGCGTCACGATCCAGCGAATCGAGCGCCTGTAGTTTCGCGCCAGTGCGGCATTGGTGTAGCCCTTAACCCACCAGGAATCGTGGTCAGAGGATTTGATCGGAAATCTCCGGTCAAGGTAGGCTGCAAATGTCGGAATCAGCGTCATGGCCAGCAGAAAAGACGCGGACACTGACAACATCACTGAAATTGCCATGGCACCGGTAAAATCTCCGGTACCACCGGGGCTGGTAGCGATCGGCATAAAAGCAAATACCGTGGTGGCTGTCGACGCCAGCAAGGGCACAAACAGGTGCTTAACCGATTGACTCACCGACGCCGCAAGCGGTCGACCCCGACGACGATTGATCTTGTATTCTTCAACCACCACAATCGCGTTATCGATAAGCAAACCCAATGCGATAATCAGCCCTGTGACCGACATTTGGTGCAAGGGGATAGACATTAGGCTTAGGCCAGCTAATACCATACACAGGGTCAAGGGTAAGGCCGCGCCCACTATTAGCGCCGAGCGGACACCCATCAAGAAGAACAAGGCCAACAGCACCAAAACAATGGCGGCGGTGAGGTTCAAGGCTAGATCACTCAGGCGTTCTTGCGTGTAGTAATTCTGATCGATAACCACTTTTAACTGCACCTGATCAGGCAGCTCGCGGGCATAATCTGCGGCTATTTTTTTAGCTGCGGCGGTCCACTGATCCACTCGCCGCCCGGTTTCCATAATGGTTGTCACCAAGATGCTGCGTTGACCGTCAATGATCGCCAATGTCGGCGGCGGATCAACATAGGTCTTTGAGACACTGGCGATATCGCCGAGACGCATAAAATTGCCATTCGTCTGTTTGCGAATTGAAATGCTTTTGATGCGTTCGACCGAATCCAAATCGCCCTTAACCTCGACAATTAAGGAACTCCCTTGAGTATTGAGTTCCCCAGCAGCCACTTTGGTGTCTGAGGTTTGAATAATACCTGCCAGGTTGTCGATAGACAGATTAACCCGAGCTAGCGCGTCGGCATTGACCGCCACCAAAATCTCTTGTTCCGGCTCGCCGAACAAATCCGTTTCTTTAGTCCCCGGCAATGCCGCCAAACGACTCTTTAATTCCGTGGCGATCCGTTCCTGAATTGAATCCGGGGTATTTTTAGCGACAATGGCGAAGCCTAGCGTCACCGCTAATGGTCCACGCGCTGTCAATTTCGGTGTCGATGCCTCCCTAGGCAAGTCGTTAGCTAAATCGCCCAGCTTGTCACGCGCCTCACTCCAGACCAGCTCGACCTGATCTTTGCCGACCGAGTCATACAACTCAACATCAATGAATGCATAGCCGGCTCGAGTGGACGATCGTAAGGTCTTGATCTCTGGTACTTCCCGCAGAGCATTCTCCACCTTCTCAGTCACCAGTGTTTCCATCCGCAATGCCGAGGCGCCAAGCATATAGGTCTCGACGCTGGCGTAGCGCTCCGTCATGGTGGGATCTTCCTGCCGGGGCAGGTTTAAAAATGCTGAAACACCACTTAACACGATGAAGCCGATCGCCAGGAATGTCAGCCGCGGTAAACGGAAAAACAGGTCGCCCAGACCCGAACGGACTTCCGCCTCTGGGTTTCTGCTCGGCGGTAACGCCGAACTATTCACGGGTCAGACTCGCGCTGGCCGACCCGACGGTGGGTTTTTCGCTAGTGATATTTACCCGCTGTCCCGGAACGATTCGAGCGGTGCCACCTGCCACGATACGCTCGCCATCGCGAAGCGTGCCACGAACAAAGACCGCATCGTCACCCCGATGAATAATTTCCACCAGACGGGTCTCAACAGTTTGTCCGGCCGACCCTGAGGTGATTGCAAATACCGACCACAAACCCCGCTGACTTTCTGATAACGCGCTCAAGGGCAGCCAAAAACCTAGCTCATCAACTTTCGCACTCATCACCAACTCGGCTAGGGTGCCCGCATACAAGCCAGCATCAGCCAAGCGAAATACAGCGGTCACGGTTCCTGTGACAACATCCGCGACCGGTAAAATTGCCGTGAGTCGACCACTAACCGAGCGATCCATTGCATTGAACTGGTAAAATTGATCGTGCCGCAGATAACCGACCATGGCATCGGGTATGCCGACCTTTAACTCCAACTCACCACGCTCAACTAAGGTCATGACCGCTTGTCCTGGCGAGACAATACTGCCTTCGTCCACCTGCCTGGCTTGAACAATGGCATCAAAAGGTGCGGTGATCTTTAGTTTTCCGAGACGCACCCCCGCCAACACTAGCTTCGCCACAGTCGCCTGCAAGTGGGTCTTGAGGACCTGAACCTGAGCGGCATCAATCTCACTCTGGATCTGTAGTTCATCAAGCCGTTGCACAGCACCATGACCCTTCACGACCAGGTCTTTGTAACGTTGTAGGCTCGATAGAGAGAGTTCAAGGCGAGCGCGCTGGGCAGAATGACTGGCTTGGGCGCTTTGAACCTCCGCCTTGACCGCCCGATACTCTGCGCGGCTGGCGGCAGAGTCGAGCTCGATTAATAGATCACCGGCTTTTACCGCATCGCCCTCTTCCACTGCGACCCGGACTACCACGCCGCCGCTTTCAAATCCTGGCATGCTCGTACGCAACGGGTTCAATACGCCAGCATAGTGTCGGCTTACGGTGTAGGACGATTGCTGATGCACAGTGGTCGCCGTGACAGGCAGCAGATCAGCGCCCGCCATCATTGATATGACCATCGGTACCGGAATCGTTAACAGGGCTAGCAGGCGCAGCTTTCGCTGCATTCGTAATCGGGTCGACATCTAACCTCCGTGGTTACGCCCAAGCAAGCTGCCATTCTAGACTGCATGTTTACGTTGTCAACATTGTACTGTTAGAATCAACCATCGCAACCACATTGGCTTGCGGAAGCTGGACTGAGCACAACCGCATCAGCACACAGCCAATTGCCAAACCAGTGGGGGCAATGATGACGATATCGACTAAAAATCCAATCGCTTCGACTTATCATCACGGCGACTTACGGCAACAACTGATTGATGCCGCCTGCCAACAGTTACTGGAATCGTCTGCAGACCAACTCAGTTTGCGTGCACTGGCCAGGCGAGTCGGCGTCTCACAGACGGCACCCTACCGGCATTTCGAATCGAAAAACGCGTTGTTCGCCGCTATCGCAACGCAAGGCCTCGAGCTGATGACCCAGGATTTACTGCCGGTCGCAGCACGATATCGTGGCGACATCGTCCAGGCCACAGTGGAACTCGGACTCACCTATATTCGCTGGTCGTTGCGCCACCCAGAAAAGTATCAGTTATTTTTCGACTCCTCCTTGCTCGATCCTGTGAATCATGCGGCACTAACGCTGGCAGGCGCCGAATGTTTTGCCGTGCTAACGGGGACCATTCAACGGGGTAAGGATCAAGGCCTATTTCTCGACAAACCGGTAGAGCTTCTGGCCGGCACCCTCTGGGCTAGCGTTCACGGACTCGCCAGCCTGCTGCGGAATCAAACCCGGCGGAACGCCGAATTCACTGATGATCCGGCAGATCAGGCTAGCCGGTTACTTCTTGAGGAGCAGCGGTATGTGATGACGCTGTTTGTTAGCAGTATTCAGCGGCAAGGATAATCTGCAGCGATCTAGCGCTAAGCCGTAAGCTATACGCTAGTCTGGCGACCCTGCAGGACTGGCCGTCATCGCCGCCCATCTTCTGGTTCCAGTTTGACTCGCTAACTCAGCGGGTGATGGAGCGCTGGCGTCCTGAGTCACGAGCAGTTCACCAGCTGTTAGCCTCCTGTTAGCCTCCTGTTAGCCTCCTGTTAGCCAACACCCAAGGTCTTCTCGGCGAAATCCTTGATCAGTTTATAATTTGCCTTACCGTTCGGCGCACGCTCAAGACTGTCCAGTACCAGAATACGCTTGGGTATCTTATACGCCGCTAGATGGGCGCGAGAAAAGTCCTTCAATTCCACTTCTTCCAGCTCGAAGCCCGGATTGAGTTCCACAACAGCGGTGATTGATTGCCCCCATTTGGCATCGGTAATACCCACGACCAGACAATCCATGACGCTGGGGTGATGCTTCAAGGCTTCTTCGACCTCCTCTGGAAAAACCTTTTCGCCTGCGGTATTAATGCAATTACTGCCCCTGCCCAATAACGTTAGACTACCATCCACTTCGACGCGTACAAAATCGCCAGGAATTGAATAACGCACACCATCGATCACCTTAAATGTCTTGTCAGTCTTGGCTTGATCTTTGTAGTAACCGTCAGGCAAGAAACCTGAGACCGCGACCATACCGGACTCACCAGATCCCGGCATGACTTCGACGTCGTCCTCAGTAAACACCTTGCACCGAGGGCCCAGCGTAAACTGGGCGACTTCAATCGCCTGATCCTTGGTCATGATCGAAGACCCCAGACCTATCGCCTCGGAAGACGAGAAACCATCAGCCAACAACAGGTTTTCATTGTGGCGCAGCAAGCCGGCCTTCACGTCTCGAGTCCACATGACACCACTTGAGGTGATGGCGACCACCGAGGAGAAATCATATTTACCCGGATTGGCATCCATATACTCTACTAAAGGTCGGGCGAAGGCATCACCAACGATGGTCAATGTGGTGACCCGGTGCTGTTCGATATTCTGCAAGGCTAACTCTGCTTCAAAGCTCTTGGATACCAGGGTCACGCAGGTGCCGCCGCCGGCAATCGCAGAGAGGCCAGACAAAAGTCCAGTGCCGTGCATCAACGGTGGTAATGGTAGGCTCACTGGGCCCGCCGCGGCGCTCTTAACCCGCGCCAGGTGCTCGTCAATGTCAGCACAAGGCGGCACACCCAGCCTGACGTTGCCGCCAGCACCCAATACATTCCAGAGTGCATCTTGACTCCACATAACGCCCTTCGGCATACCGGTGGTGCCGCCCGTATAAATAAACAGCTGGTCGTTGGGGCTCCGCTGATGCGTCAGGGTCGCGCCATCACCGGTGGTCGCCAGGTCTTCGTAATGCAATGCATCTTCCAACCCCAGATGGCCATCGTCGACCTCGATCCACTGAGTGACTTGGGGCAACTGGCCACGAATTTGCGCGACGTTTGGGGCAAATTCCGCCGCATAAATGCAAACCGTCGCATCGGCATTGTCTAGCAGGTAGATGAGTTCGTTATCGATATAACGGTAATTAACATTAACGTGGGTAAGACGGGCTTTAAATGCGGCGGTCAAACCCTCGAGATATTCAGGTCGATTACGCATATAAATTGCGATCTTGTCATTCGGTTTGGCACCATTGCCCAGCATATTAGCCGCGAGATTATTACTCCGAGCGACGAATTCAGACCAAGTCACCACTCTGTCACCATGAATCAGTGCGGGCCTGTCACCAGGCACTACATCGCCCACCGCATCGAGAATGTCACCATAGTTCCACGTTACCGTCATACTGTCTCCCTGCTCGTTCAATTGGTCTGAATATCGTATAAAAATTATTGGTGGTTCACCGCTTCGCCCCGATAGTAACAAATTTCCACGTCGATACAGTATTGATTGTCACTGCGGATGGCAATTAACGGTCCCAGTCGCCGATGCAGTATTCGCACTCCTGCGAATCAGCTGATAGCATGCAGACAGATCACTTTTTTGACAGAGTAAAAACATGTCTTTAGACACTAAAATCGAACAAGATATTATTCAGGCTGTAAAAGCCAATATGGCGAATCAGCTGGCTTTTACTCAGGACCTGGTGCGCCATCCTTCGGTCCGTGGGCAGGAACACACCGCCCAGGATTTTTTGTTCAAGGCGCTGCAATCTCGCGGTTTAACCATGGACCGCTGGCAGATCGATGTTTCAGCCATCGAGTCTCACCCGGGATTTTCCCCCGTAGATGTGGACTACAGCAATGCCATCAACGTAGTCGGTACCCACCGCCCCAAGCAGGAAACGGGACAATCATTGATCCTCAATGGTCACATTGATGTGGTGCCGGTCGGGCCTTTGGATATGTGGGCCCGCCCCCCATTTGAGCCGCACATTGATGGAGACTGGCTGTATGGTCGTGGCAGCGGCGATATGAAGGCCGGCATCGCCGCCAATATTTTCGCCCTGGATGCCTTGCGGCAATTAGGCTATCAGCCCGCCGCCACAGTTTATGTGCAATCCGTCACCGAAGAAGAATGTACCGGCAATGGCGCGCTTTCCGCGCTAATACGAGGCTACCGCGCCGATGCCGCCATCATTCCCGAACCCATGAACAACACTCTGGTCAGGGCCAACGTGGGCGTCATCTGGTTCAAGGTCCACGTTCGCGGGCGACCGGTCCACGTCGCCGAAGCCAGCAGTGGAGCCAATGCCATTGATGCGGCGATGTACTTGATCAACCAGCTCAAAGACTTCGAGCAGGGACGCAATGATCTGAAGGTCAATTTCCCCCACTTCGCTGAGCGCGAGAAGCCCATCAACGTCAACGTCGGCAAAATCAGCGGTGGCGACTGGGCTTCGTCCGTACCAGCCTGGTGCACCTTTGAAGTCCGCACGGCACTGTATCCCGGCGAGGATGCTAGACAGGGCGCCCGCGAGATTGAAGACTTTATCCGCCAGGCCGCTGGTAGCCACCCGTTCCTCTCCAACAATCCGCCAGAAGTCGAGTTCAACGGTTTTATGGCTCAAGGCTATGAGCTGGAGGAAGGCAGCGCCGCGGAACAAACCTTAAGCCTGGCTCACCGCTCGGTCTTTCAACAGGAACTGCAATCCATGACTTCCTTGGCCTATCTCGACGCGCGCGTATTCGCCCTTTACGATGACACACCTTGCCTGGTTTATGGCCCTTGGTCCGATAATATCCACGGTTTTGACGAGCGGGTTAGCATCGCTTCCATCGAACGGATCACTGCCACCATCGCCGTCTTTATCGCCATGTGGTGTGGTCTCGAGAAAATTGACGAAACGGTGTCCTGACACCGAACGATTCGGAGCCGCCAATGCCGCCAAAAACCGTTACCGCCCAACCTGTCACGAATGACCAGCACCTGACGGACGCCCAAGTACAACAGTGGCGAGACTCAGGCTATGCTTTTGTCAGCGGCCTACTGCCCGAAACGATGGTGGATGAATTGGCCGAGGCAGCTGGCGCGCACTATCCAGCAGCTGGTAGCGCCGCAGCCGCTGACTTCACCGATTTTGGCAGTGCCGGCGCCTTGAACTTTCCCGCCAAAATCAATGTATTCAACCAAGTCACCCTACACCCGCAGTTATTACAAGCCGTGAGCGACTTGCTGGGGGTGGCGGTTGATACATTGCGGTTAAGCCAATCGGACCTTTGGCCTAAGTACGGTCGTGACGCTAATCAACCCGCGCCCCCTGGACTTCAGGATAACGCTGACCAGCGTATTCACGTGGACTATCCGAACCACTCGCTGGTTCACCCACCCCCCTGGCAACGGCCAGAGGCTGTGGAGATGATCCTATACCTGAGCGACGCCGAGGATGAACTCGGTGGTACGGCGGTAGTGCCGCGCACAGGCGCGAACGATCCGGCTTATCGGTGGCCGATTATCGACTCGCCGGGCATCGGTGACCTGCGGTATATCAACAATCGTGAAGCCGCAGAGACGTATTTTGCCAGCCAGCGTCCCGCCTCAGCAGGTTTTCGCCAGTTGCTGTACGAACGGGAAGTACGCACATTGTATCGCCGCGGTAATCTCTTGTTGTACCGGCATGATACTTGGCACCGCGGCACGCCGCTGGCGCCTGGCGCGCGGCGACTTGCCCACAACCTAACCTACCGCAAAGCAGCCAGCGAGTGGATCAGCACGCTACATACTGGCTGGGCATGGCAGGCCTATCGAGACGACAAGTTTCTGGAACGGTTGATTGCTGGGGCAACGGTCGAGCAGCGCACGGTGCTGGGTTTTCCAGCGCCAGGATCCGACTATTGGTGTTCGGAAACCTTGGCAGCCGTGGACGCACGCTACGGCATGTTCGGCTTTGACGTTGCACCCTATATCGCGACATAGCCCAACATAACCCAACATAGCCCAACCTAGCCCCGTGGCGCACCTGAGAGTGGAATTTGTGTCGCAACGCCGCATAACGTAAACTCCCGCCCACCATCTGGTCGTACCACCGCAACAACGCCCACCCTGGCTGAACGGATCTCGCGACCAGACGCAGCAATTAATCGACTGTCCTGACAGACTGCGTTCCTGACAACCGCGGCATTGGGCACTTGCCCTATTCTTTTCAGAAACATTGAGATCATTGCATGTTTGAGATCCAGCCTGCCCGCGTGACCACCGCTAAGAACGACATTTTATCTGGCTTAACCGTCGCACTCGCGCTGGTTCCTGAGGCGATAGCCTTTGCCTTCGTCGCGGGGGTTGATCCCTTAGTCGGTCTTTATGCGGCGTTTATGGTCGGCTTGATCACCGCTTGCATCGGCGGCCGGCCAGGCATGATTTCCGGTGCCACCGGCGCACTGGCCGTCGTCATGGTGGCCCTGGTAGCAGATCACGGCGTCGAATATCTATTCGCAACCGTTGTGCTAATGGGGATCTTACAGATCACCGCTGGCGCCTTGCGTTTGGGTAAATTTATTCGAATGGTGCCCTATCCGGTAATGCTCGGCTTCGTTAATGGCCTGGCTATCGTGATTTTTCTGGCGCAGTTAAGCCAATTTGGCGAACCCGGCGAACCCGGTTGGCTGACCGGTACTTTCATGCAGGGCTCCATTGTCGATGTTGCCTGGATGACCGGCGATCAACTCTATATGTTAGTGGGCTTGGTGGTCGTGACCATGGCTATCATTCATTTCCTACCTAAATTCACCACCGCAATTCCCTCTTCGCTGGCGGCCATTGTCGTCGTGAGTCTGCTGGTGATCGGTTTAAACCTCGATACCCGAGTGGTGGGCGATGTGGCCTCCATAGCTGGGGGCTTACCGACGTTTCATATTCCCACGGTGCCCATGAACTTTGAAACGCTGACGATCATCTTTCCCTATGCAGTCATTCTGGCCGCCATCGGTTTGATCGAATCACTGCTGACCTTACGTCTTGTGGACGAGATCACAGAGACCCGCGGTCGCGGCAATAAAGAGTGTGTGGGTCAGGGTATCGCCAATACGGTCACGGGCCTGTTTGGTGGCATGGGAGGCTGCGCGATGATCGGTCAGAGCATGATCAACGTCAATTCCGGCGGCCGAGGCCGCCTGTCGGGGATTTCTGCAGCGCTATTTCTTCTCGCGTTTATCCTGTTTGCCTCTCCAATGATCGAGCAAATTCCGCTGGCGGCACTCATCGGCGTGATGTTTATCGTGGTGATCGGAACTTTTGAGTGGAGTAGCTTTCGTATTCTCGGCAAGGTACCCCGCAGCGATGCCTTGATATTGATTCTGGTATCCACTGTGACAGTGGCCACCGACCTTGCGCTCGCGGTCATTGCCGGCGTTATCGTCTCGGCCCTGGTATTCGCCTGGGAACACGCTAAACACATTAACGTGGAAACCCGAGATGACCATAAAGATTCCACTGTGTACGCTGTCAGCGGCCCCTTGTTCTTCGGTTCCGTCACTTCATTTCTTGAGCAGTTTGATCCCACTCGATCTCTCGACGACGTGGTCGTTGACTTTGCTGAGTCCAGAGTCTGTGATCACTCTGGATTGGAGGCCATCGATACCCTCGCTGAACGTTACTTGAATGCCGGTAAAACTCTCCACCTGGTGCACTTGAACGCCGAGTGCCGGTCATTGCTGCGCAAGGCAGGCAACCTGGTAGAAGTCAACGTCATCGAGGATCCACGCTACTTCATTGCGGAAGACAGTCTTGACTAGACGGTCAAGACGAAGGCCGGTCAGTTGTTCGCGCTGCGAAATACTGACCGGCGACTTCAATCCTAGGCACGCCTCAAGACCCTGTTACACTAACCCACCAAATCAGCCACGGCCTGATCAATGCTGAGCTTACCCACTGGGTCCATACCACCCCCCGCAAAGTGACCCATCTGCGATACTATCGGCCTGAGTTCTGCATTTCTCAGATGCGTCAATTCTAGGGCACTATCAGCAACCGTAAAGTACAGATCGGACTCGCAAGGCAGCAAGATTACCCTGGCCTTGATCGCCTTCAGGGCTGCCTCGAAATTGCGCCTGTAAACCTCATTGGCGCTGATGTCTGCCAGCTGCCAGGTTTGCAACATAGCCAGCAGGTCGTTGGCATCTCGACGCATAAAAAAGGCCTGCAAAAACTCCACCACCGCTTCGACAGAAGCCAGGCCCAACGCCTGATAGCGTGCTTCTCGAAAGAACGTTTGAGAAAACACCCAGCCGGCATAAACCCGGCCAAAAGCCAATAAACCTTTGACCGGCGGTTGAGTGTAATCGCCATCCGCGAACGCACAGTCCGCCTCCAACGCTGCCTTGGCGCCACCGAGAAACACCCCGTTATGCCGAGACACTCTCGCCGCCGAGCAGATAGGCAGAACGGCATCCACCCTATCGGGATTCTGACTCGCCCATTCAAACGCCTGCAAACCGCCCATGGAAAAACCCATTACCAGCTGTATACACTCGATACCCAGGTGCCTGATAAGCAATGTCTGGCAAGCCACATTGTCGTGAATTGTCAAAACAGGGAACCGCGGTCCGTCGAAAGGCGACGGCGTATTACTCGGCGATGAAGACAAACCATTACCGAACATATTGATGACTATCACGAATTTCGTGGACATATCGACCAGCTGGTTGTCGGCAACCAGCGCGCCATCACTGCCGTGTTGCGCGCCGTAAGACGTTAACACGAGCACGACATTGTCCCTCGCCGCCGACAACTGGCCACGGGTGACGTAGGTTAACTGTAGATCCAGCGTTGCGCCCTGTTGGGTCTTAAAACTGGGTATAAGAAAAGTTTTAACCGACAAGTCAGTGGCTCCTGTTAGTTGATTATTGATCAGGCTAATCCACCGACGCCCAGAACCGCGTTAACATGGCGGCACCGGCAGTTGGATTCTGCACCATCCACCAGTGACCGACTCCTGGCAGTACGCTCACCTGCGCCCCAGCTCGGTTAGCGACTTCTCGATGCATGGCGTCAGTACCAACATAGTCGTCATTCTCGGCAATAATCACCAACCCAGGCCGAGACTCCATTGACGTAAGATCTGCCCCCAGCTCACTCAACGCCGGTTGCGCGGCGTCGCGGTATAGCGCCAGAATGCAGTGCGCCATATCTTGGTTAAAGGCCGCCACAACCCGAGTCGCGATCGCCGCTGTCATGCCCGCCGCCACAAACATCGCAATGCGATCAGCCACCGGCGCAGCAATCATACCGGCGACTGCTGCTTCACCAGCGCCCGGTGTCTGCCATACCTGAGCCATATCGTGCCATTGATAATCTGGATGGAGAATCCCAGCCACATCTATGGCCCAAGAGCGTAAAAGGTCTGGGCGAGTCAGCGCGAGCCCCGCCACATGACCACCGCCCCAATCGTGACCCACTAAATCAACGGGCTCACCGATTTGTTCAAGTGCTTTGGTCAGCCATTCGAGGTAGGCCAACCGGGTGCCGTTAAAGCCTGACGGTAGCGGTGAGCCGAAGCCGGGGGGCGCTAAGGTCAGCACATCTTTACGGTCCAAGGCGGGTATCAACAGGTCCCAAATGGCTGCAGTTTCTGGGTTTCCGTGCACGAATACAGCGGGCATAAGCATCTCCACAATCGGCTTTCAAGGGGTCTTTGAGCATAGCGATCCGATCATTGAATTGCTACTCGGTTTCAGGCTTAGATTCAGGCTGGGAAATTGCCCGTTCTGCTCGACGGCGAACCAGCAGATGCCGTTTTTCTCTCGGTTCTGTTAATGTGCCGGCATGCTCACCTTCTCTGCAATCAGCAAGACCTATTACCAGCCCGATGGCGATATCCAGGTGCTGCGCCAGGCAGATTTGCACCTGCCCGCGGGCCAAACAGCAGCGCTGCTCGGCGAGAGCGGTTGTGGCAAGAGCACCCTGTTGCACCTCGCGGCCGGACTCGACCAACCCGACAGCGGCCAGATCATGATTAATGATCAGTGCGCCAGCGACTTCAACGACGGCCAGTGGAATCATCTGCGCCGCGAAACCTTGAGCTTGGTGTTCCAGCAATATCATCTGGTACCAACACTCAGCGTGCTCGACAACCTACTGCTCCAGGCTCGGCTAGCAGACAGGCTCAACCCCACGCTGCAACAACATCTGATTGACAAGCTGGGACTCGCCGCACTGCTAGGGCGACTGCCTCATCAACTATCGGGGGGCCAACAGCAGCGGGTCGCCATTGGCCGAGTGCTGATGCACCAGCCACGCCTCATTCTTGCGGACGAACCCACGGGCAATCTCGATGAAGCTACCAGCCACAGCGTGATGGAATTATTGACCAACCTCCTTAAAGAAACCGGCAGCAGCCTGTTGATGGTGACTCACAGCCCCGCGATGGCAAGCTATATGGATCGTCAGTGGCTGTTGCAGGCAGGTCGCATCACTCCAGTACTCGCTCGAGACACCTGAGTTGCTGCGGCAATTCAAACAAATGATGTGGGTCTTTGTGACCCTCATTAGCCATTACCGCCGACATCCGGGCCAAGCCCTGACCATGGGATTAGGCCTTATCAGCGGGGTCGCGCTGTGGGTGGCGGTTCAACTCATTAACGATCATGCCCGCAGCAGCTACGCTGATGCCGACCAATTACTCGGCGCCGAGGCCCGTTACTGGATACGCAGCGACAACGGTTTGGGCATCGCGGTGCCAGACTATATTGGCTTGCGACGAGCCGGGTTTGACCAGCTTTATCCGGTAATCGAAACTCAAGTGCGCGACGCCCAGGGACGCTCGGTTGCGATCATTGCCACTGACTTATTGGCGTTACCTGTTGGCAATGGCCTCGGTTCGAGTGCCAGGTACAGTAACCCTTTTGGAGCCTCAAGCTGGCTGGCCCTGATTCAACCGGATTACCAGGCCTGGTATCCCCAGTCCTTGGCGACGCAGTTGGGGATTGAAGCAGGACAACGGCTGATTCTTGCCAGCGGTGAGCGCCTGCCACCGGCTTTAATTCAAACTCAAACTCAACAAGGCCAGCGGGTTTTCATGGACATCGCTGCCGCTATGGCCATTCTGGGCACCGATACCTTCAGCTATCTGGGCGTCGGGCAACTCAGCGAACCGGAACAATTGCGCCTCGCCGCGCTGCTGCCAGCGACCCTGACATTGGTGACTAACCACCAAGCATTAGATCTCGCCCAAGTGACCGAGAGCCTACACACTCACCTCACTGCCCTGGGCCTACTGTCCTTTGCCGTTGGTCTGTTCATAGTCTTTAATGCCGTTCGATTCTCCCTACTGGCACGCCAAGGAACCTTAACGACGCTGCGTGAAATGGGCATCTCCCTTGGGATGCTGAGCATTGCTATCATTGCTGAGTCATTACTCTGGACCCTCTTTGGTACGAGCCTTGGCCTCGTCATGGGCTATGCCTTAAGCCAACTGTTATTGCCCGCCATGGCCACAAGCCTGCAGAGTCTCTATGCCGCAGAGCTGGGAACATTAATCGGCATTCGCCCTACGCAAGTGCTCCTGGCTTTTGGGCTGAGTCTCGCCGGCGTGGTCTTGGCATTAACGCTGCCCCTTTGGTTGCGAGCGCGTGCGTCCATTCGCCGCCAACGGGACACCACCGCGCAATGGCAGTTGGATCAGCGCGGTATCCGTTGGATGGCGCTCGTGGCTATGGGCTTACTCGGACTTGCCGCAACCCTATACCCCTGGCTGGCCAGCATTGAACAAGGATTTTTGATATTGGCGCTGGTGATGTTTGGCGGCGCGCTCTTGCTGCCCTGGCTGGTACTGAGCCTGATCGAGGCCTGCGCTCGGCTATTGCCCAAACAACAGTGGTTACTGCGCTGGGCGGTATCCGATGCGCTCGCGCAACTGCCCCACCTGCGTATCGCCTTGATGGCCCTATTACTGACACTCACCGCCAATATCGGGGTGACTACGTTGGTCGGCTCTTTTCGAACCGCATTGGGCGATTGGTTGGAAACCCGTTTGGCCGCTGACATCTACGTCCAGGTTAAGTCGCTGGATCAGGAGGCTATTAAGCGAGCGCCTTGGCTCCGTGGCTACTCCCCACGCATAGGTCTGGATCTGCGTTGGCAAGATCGCCCCACTTCAATTCGCGGCTTGGACCTCAACGGGCCAGATACGCTTGGCATGGTATTGGCCCAAGACCAGGGCATGCCTGATCAGCAGGTTCAAGATCAGGCGCTCCAAGCCTGGCGCTTAGGTGATGGCCCTGTAATCCCCATTCTGGCTAACGAGCAAGTGCGGTATCTCGCGCACACGCCACTGGGCAGCATGATCGAGCTGCCAACCTCAGCTGGCCTGCGGCGCTTCGAAATCATCGGTTATGTACACGACTATGGTAATTCGAGTCTGGCGTTTTATTTACCCAGCGAGACCGTCATGGCGCACTGGCCAGCGGCTGAGTTGCTTGGCGCAGGATTATGGTTGACTGAACCATCCGCCCAAATTGATCCCGACTGGCTCAGCAATCACCTGTCAGCCTTAGGGATCAAACCTGGACAATGGGTGCTGCAGGGTGAGATCAAACGGATATCTTTTGCGATTTTCGACCGCACCTTTGCCATTACGGCGACCCTGAACACGCTGACATTATTGGTCGCCGGACTCTCATTACTGACAGCCCTGCTCGCGGTGCACCAGCAACGTCTGCCGGAATATGCACACTGGCGCTCTATGGGTGTGAACTTCAACCAGTGGCTGCAAATTGTCGCCCTGCCCTTGCTGCTAATGCTGGCTGTCACCCTGTTACTGTCATTGCCTCTCGGCTTCAGCTTAAGTTGGTTATTGATTAACAAATTAAATGTGATCGCCTTCGGTTGGACCATGCCCCTGTTGTGGTCCTGGTGGCCATTGGTCAAACTCGGCATCCTGACCCTGGGAATTGTCCTGACCACCCTTACGGTATCTGTGGTTCGAGTCAGACAGACCCTACCGACCGCCATCCAACAACTAGCTGGTGACTCAGGATGAAACCCGTGATGAGTGACTTGCACGTTTACAGCTATTTAAAAATAGTGGTGTTGCTTAGTATGGCGCTGCCGTGGCAGCTACAGGCGAGCGAAGCCTATCAACTGCTGCGGGGTGATCCAACGGGCTATGCTGCCGTCGTGCCGGGCACAGCGCTTAAGTTTCCACAGGACCACCTGCCGCACCCTGACTATCGTATAGAGTGGTGGTACTTGACCGCCAATTTGATGGACGCCAGCGGCGCGCACTATGATGTGCATTGGACGCTGTTTCGTCAGTCCATGAGTCCCCAGGCTGATCCTGGTGGCTGGTCTAGCAACCAGGTTTGGATGGCCCACACCGCGCTCAGCACACCCGAGGGCCACGTGTACAAACAACAGTTTGCTCGCGGTGGCATTGGCCAGGCGGGGGTCGAATCGACAACGAACAATGAGGTCACAGCCAACCCGGAATCAACAACAGCAACGGATTCTCCAAATCAGTTTCAGGCCTGGCTAGATAACGGGATGCTCAAGGGGCACGGATCGAGTCCGTTGCCAGGCCAACTCAGCTTCACTGTGGAGGATTTTGAGGTCAGCTTGAATCTGGATGCGACCACGCCGTGGGTCTTGCAGGGTAATGCGGGTTACAGCCGAAAATCAAATATGGGACAAGCCAGTTATTATTACAGCCAACCCCATATCACCATCACCGGTCAGGTGACCCGCAACCAACAAACGATTCAGCTTACAGGCCAAGGCTGGTTGGATCGAGAGTGGAGCTCACAACCACTGGCACCTGACCAACCCGGTTGGGACTGGTTGTCAGTGCATCTCGACGACGGCCATGCTCTGATGATCTATCGTCTGCGCCAAGCTGCTGGCGAAGACTGGGTTAGCGGTAGCTGGATCACGCCTGAGGGCAAAGCCACCACCCTGAACAAGATTGATATCGTCTTTGAACCCATTCGACTCACCACCGTCGAGACCGGTGCCAATACCCACCACCAATTACCCCTGCACTGGCGCGTTGCCCTCCCCGGTCTAGGTCAGAGCTGGATCGTCGCGCCGCGTACTGAGGCTCATTGGCTGAACACCGCCTTCCCCTATTGGGAAGGTCCGGTCACCCTTGAAGGCACAACGGCCGGCCAAGGTTTTCTGGAACTCACGGGCTATCCGGAATCTTAATAGCGCCATCAGCAGGACGTTCGGGCTTCAACACCGACCCAGCCCGAACCGCGGCGGGCCAGTGATCTTGGCGCGCGATTTGAACCTTGGCGATCACCCAGTCGAAATCTACGGCAAGTTGCAGTGGCTGCGGGTAAGTCGCAGTGACAATAATGCGGATCGGTATTCAGTCCTGGATTGTATTCGAGGCCCGTACTCATACCATCAGCAGCTATCGCCTCCTGCCCAAGACCGACGAGCACCTGCCCACCCGCAGTAGGCAGATAGAGCTGGGCCCGGAATTCTAGACAACCTGATAAGTGGATAAACGCTCCATTTTTTGGCATCGTTGATGCCGTATAAGGAGCAAAATATGACCAGAAGACCACGTAGGAATCACTCACCATCATTCAAAGCCAAGGTAGCCCTTGCGGCCATACAGGGTGAGTTGACCATAACCGAGCTGGCACAGAAGTTTGATGTGCACGCGAACCAGATAACCCAGTGGAAGACGCAGATGCTTGAGCGTGCGGCAGACGTCTTTGAGACCGGCAGCTCACCGGGTGCACCGCCCGTTGATATCAAGCGCCTTCACGCCAAGATTGGTGAACTGACCTTGGAAAATGATTTTTTAGAAGGCGCGCTCACCAAAGCGGGAATGTTGAGCGCAAGGCGATGATCGACCGTGCTGATCCACTGCCTGTCACCAAGCAGGCCAAACTGCTGGGCGTAAGCCGCAGCGGAGTTTATTACTTGCCGGCGCCAATATCGGCGATAGACCAACAGATAATGGTCAGGATTGATCGGCTCCATCTTGAGTTTCCCTTTGCCGGTGCCCGCATGTTGCGAGGATTGCTACGCCAGGAAGGCTTCAGTATTGGTCGTAAGCGCGTGGCCAGGTTGATGAAGCGTATGGGCGTAGAAGCACTGTACCGTAAGCCACGGACGACCAAACCGTCACCAGGGCATAAGATCTATCCGTACCTGCTGCGGCATCTACAAGTAGAGCGGGCGAATCAGGTCTGGGCCATGGACATTACCTATCTGCCGATGGCCAAGGGCTTTATCTACCTGGCGGCCATAGTGGATTGGCACACACGGCGCGTGCTGTCGTGGCGTCTCTCTGTCACCATGGATACTCATTTCTGCCTTGCGGCAGTCGAGGATGCCATTGACAAATATGGCAAGCCCGAGATCATGAATACTGATCAGGGAAGCCAATTTACGTCCGCGGCATTTACTGGGCTGATTCAAGATAATGGCATCAAGATCAGCATGGATGGCAAGGGTGCTTGGCGAGACAATGTGTTTGTTGAGCGACTCTGGCGATCTGTCAAATACGAAGAGGTGTATCTGCATGCTTATGAATCAATAGCGGCTGCCAGGCACGGATTGGATCGTTACTTCACGTTCTACAATAGTCGTCGACCGCATTCCAGCCTCGACGAGCAGACACCGGATCAAGTATATTTTGAATCGCTACCAGCGTTGTTGGCAGCATAACTGAAGGGGCGTGAGTCCACTTATAGATAGGGAATAGCTGTCTGGAAAAGCGGGGCCACCTCAGATCACGCCCTTGACGTCTGCCAAACGACACCGCAGACTCAGCCCATCACTGCATGGGAGGTGCCTGTGGCCACACTCAAATTCGCCGCTATTTTTAAAGACTGTGCGCGGGCCGAACACCTCGCCCGCCGGTATCGTGGCCAGCTGTTTGTGGATGAACGCGCCGCTAGCCGGCAGCTGCCGATCGCGGCGTTGGTGACTGCCAGTACCGATGATCTCGCGGGCTTTCTGGCCGCCACTGAAGCCGGCGCCTATTTGATCTATGAACGGGTGATCAAATCTCGTAGCGCGCCTGACACGCTCAATTTTGCTTCGGCGACGCCAGACGCACCGGTGAACCTGCTGGGCTTTATCGGCCTATTCCCACTCGTTGCTCACCCGGATCTCGGTCACACCAATGCCGACCAATACTGGCGCGACCAACATGCACCTCTGGCGTTACAGGTGCACGAGGCCATGTCGCACTACCGGCAATTGAGCATTGTTCATCGGTTTCATGGCCCAGCTCTTGACGGTGTTGCGCTCTGTGGCTTTGACTCTCTTCTGGATTTACGCGAACGCTTTTATGCCACAGAGGCAGGCCGCCAGGCGATAGCCAAAGACATCAGTCAATTCGCCGACACAGCCAAATCTCCTCGACGTATGATTGTCGCAGAAACGCACTATGGATGACGCTAGCACCTCAAACAGGTCACTGTGAACAATCTAGTCCACACCCCGACGCTGCCCCTTAGTCGGGCTCACTGGGCCAACACTTTAGCGTCAAACCAACACCCTATTTCTGGAGTCCCGCCCGATGACCGACACTATCCTTGCCTTTGACCCAGTGGCGATTCACGCCGGCAACCGCGGCCTGGGGATCGACCATGACGCTGTGCAAGCCCGATTGGATGCACTAGTGAACAGTATGACCCTGGCACAGCTGATCAACGAGATTCGTGGCCTACAACCGCAACCGCTGGCTGGCTTGTACTTTGCCGGTGGCGACGAGTCATTACAGATCCCGCCATTCAAGATGGTGGATGGACCTCGCGGGGCAAGGACCGGCAAGGCCACCGCTTTTCCTGTGGGCATTGCTCGCGGCGCAACCTTTGACATCGAGCTGGAGCGCCGAGTGGGCCTGGCGATTGGACTGGAAGTCGCAGCTCGCGGCGGCAATGTCTTGCTGGCCCCGACGATCAACCTCCTGCGCCACCCGGGCTGGGGACGCGCCCAAGAAACTTATTCTGAAGACCCTTTTCATATGGGCGCCATGGCGGTGGCATTTATCTCTGGCGCGCAGAATCATGTGATGACCAGCCCTAAACACTTTGCAGTGAATAACGTTGAAAATACGCGGTTCGAGATGAGTGCGAACGTGCCAGCCAGAGTGCTCCACGAAGTTTACTTGCCACACTTCAAGCGTTGCGTCCAGGAGGCCGGCGCGGCATCTGTCATGAGCGCCTATAATAAACTTAACGGCACCTACTGTGGCGAACATGCCGAGTTGTTGACCCATATCCTACGCGACGACTGGGGTTTTAAAGGCTTCGTTGAATCTGACTGGTTCCTGGGCACTCGATCTACCGCCGCCGCGTTGAACGCAGGCATGGACCTAGAAATGCCGGCGGGCTTTAGGTTTTCTGATGAAAAGATTCATGCGGCGATCACTGCCGCCACCTTAACCGAAGCGACGCTACGCCAGGCTGCTGGCCGCGCCCTATACGCCAAGCTCGCCTGGGACCTGAATTCGCTGCCCATGCCTGATGCTAATGTGGTCGAATGCCCAGCGCATATTGCATTGGCGCGGGAAGTTGCCGAGAAATCCATCGTGTTGCTGAAAAACGCCGCGCGTTGCCTGCCCCTTAGCGATACCGTTGATAAGCGCTACGCCATCGTGGGCGATCTCGCGACCATAGCCAATCTCGGCGACCGCGGCAGCAGCTTCGTCACTTCCAGTGACACGACCAGCATCCTGTCAGGTATCACGCAACTGCTGCAACGCGCAGAACTCACCTACTTTAACAGCAGCGATAACCTGCAGAGCCTCGGGGATTTTGACGCCTGCATTGTCGTTGCCGGCCTGACTTATCTCGATGAAGGCGAATTTATTCCGACGCAACAACAGGAAGCTGAAGGCTCCGATCTGGCTCGTGGCGGCGACCGTGAGGTTCTCACCCTGCCTGAATCCCAACGTCAACTCATTGAATCGGCCGCCGGCCATGCCCGAAAAACTATCGTGGTGCTCGAGGGCGGCAGCGCCATTGAGGTCACAGACTGGCTTGACCTAGTAGACGGCCTGGTCATGGCCTGGTACCCGGGACGCGAAGGTGGTCATGCGGTAAGCAACGTTCTGTTTGGCGTGACCAACCCCTCCGGTCGCCTGCCCGTCACTATCCCAACCCACCTCGATCAGCATGTGCCCTGGGATATCACCTCATTAAATGTCGATCATGACTATCTGCATGGTTATGGGTTGATGCAAGCGAATCAAGAAATACCGCAATTTCCCTTTGGTTTCGGCCTGTCCTACACCCGCTTTGATGTGCAGGGCCTGACGGTAGATAGCACCGATTCAGGATTCTGCCTTAGGGTGAATGTGACTAACACCGGTGCAACGCTCGGTGCGACTATCGTCCAACTTTATGTGGCCTGCCCCAACTCATCGATCCTGCGCGCACCGCAACAACTCAAGGGCTTTGGCCGGGTCGAATTGGCGGCCGCAGGCGAAGTGACACTGTTGATCAATCTGAGCAATGCTGACCTATGTTTTTATGACGAACTCGCCCGTGATTGGCGACTGGAAGTCTGTGACTACTGTTTCTCCATTGGCTTTTCATCAGCGGATCTCACTCTGTCTAGCACTTGGTCCTTCGATGGCGCTGGCTGGCAGGCACGATAGCGCTAACAACCCACAGACAATACCCACTGACATAACGCTACTGGTTTTCTGTTCCCATCGAAGGTTTAATAAAGCCACTCTAGCCAGCCACAATGAATCGTCAATATGCCTTTAGCCCAACAAGCCTCAGCCGCCTTCAATGTCGAACAACTCAGTCCGACCATTGGTGCCGAACTCTCCGGTATCGACTTGGGCCAAGTACTGCCGGACAGCACGATCGCCGAAATTTATCAGGCACTGCTCGACTATAAGGTGATCTTCTTTCGAGACCAGAACATCACGTCTCAACAACACCTGGCCTTTGGCCGGCGCTTTGGCACCCTTGAGGTTCATCCCTTTGCGGCCCAAGACCCTGAATTTCCGGAACTTCTCAGAATCACCCACAACAAGGACAACAAGGGTACGGAAAATATCTGGCACAGCGATGTGACCTGGCGCGCAGCCCCTTCCTTGGGTTCCATTCTGCGCGCACAAGAGATCCCAAACGTAGGCGGTGATACCTTGTTTGCCGACATGGGCCAGGCCTATGACGATTTGAGCGATAGCCTCAAGGAGCAACTCGACGGCCTAACGGCGATACATGATGCGGTCGGCTTTCATCGCCGCATGCGAGAAAAAGGTGCTTCAGAAGAACAAGTGAATGCCATGCGCGAACAGTATCCGGCGCAGGAACATCCCGTCATTCGCACCCACCCAGATACCGGTAGAAAAACCTTATACGTCAATCGCGCCTTCACCCAGTCCATTGTGGGGATGTCAGCCGAGGATTCCCAAAACCTGCTCGAGCAACTGTATCGAACCGCTGCGGTGCCTGAGTACCAATGCCGATTTAAATGGCGACCCAACTCTATCGCCTTCTGGGACAACCGATCCTGCCAGCACTATGCTGTTTCTGATTACTGGCCGCAGATCAGATCCGTTGAACGCGTCACCATCATCGGCGACAAGCCGAGATAAAGGAGCCTATCGATGACCTTACAAATTGATCCAATTACACCAGGATTAGGTGCCGAGATTCGCGGCGTTAATCTTGCGCTGCCGTTGTTGCCAGACCAAATCGAACAGATAAAACAGGCATTTTTAGACCATATGGTGCTGGTGTTCAGAGACCAGGACCTCAGCCGGGAACAGCATAAGTCATTTGCTCGCCTGTTTGGTGAGATTCATATTCACCCCTCGAAACGCGGCGGCATGAATCGGCCTGACCCGAAGATCGACGTGGAAATGTTTTTGATTGATACCAAACCAGATGCAAAACTCACTAATGGTGAAGCCTGGCATTCAGATGTGTCTTGTGAAGTCATACCACCCGCCGCGTCCTTATTGTATGTCACCAAGGTTCCGGAAAATGGTGGCGGCGATACCTTGTTTGCGAATATGTATGCCGCGTACGACGAATTATCTGACCCCTTGAAATTACTGTTGGGTGACAAGACCGCCTTCCATGACGGCGAAGTTGACCTGCGAAATTATGGGGTAAAATTACGCAACGACCAAACCTACCCCAGCGCATCTCATCCGGTGATTGTAGCGCACCCGGAAACCGGTCGACGCTTGTTGTTCGTTAACTCGAGCTTCACATCGCACATCGAAGGGCTCCCCAAATGGGAGAGCGATATGGTACTCAACGGGCTCTACCAGTTTGTCGCCAACAACCCCCGCATTCAATGCCGGGTCAAATGGACACCGGGTACGCTCACCATGTGGGACAATCGGTGTCTGCAGCATCAAGCGGTTAGAGACTACGCAGGATTTTCTCGTTACGGCGAGCGTGTGTCGATACTCGATGGTCACGCCCCAACAGCCGCCAACGGTTCCTGACATTGAATCGTTACTGGCTCTAGATCCGTGGCCTTAGGCTGACGCCAGTCAGCCTAAGGCCAGATCATCGATGATCTGCTGACAGATTTTCTCAGGTAACTCGGCAATATCAACAATCAAACTATCACTAGAAGGCTGCAGCGTGGCTAACTGGCTCTGCAGCAAACTGGTGGCCATAAACGCATGTTGACGTTGACCTAGTCGCGCTTGAATAACCTCAAGGCTGCCGCTAAGCAACACAGATCGCACTGTGGATTCATTGATCCCTAACTCGGTCCGATAAGTCCGCTTCAGCGCCGAGCAGGCCAACACAGCACTGCGACCCTGCGCCTGCAACCCAACTATTTTCTGCGCTAGTACGCTGAGCCAAGGCCAGCGATCTGCATCGGTCAGGGGCGTGCCTGAACGCAGCTTATCGATATTGGCCGCGGGGTGAAAATCATCAGCGTCTAGAAACACCCAGTCCAACTGTTCAGCCAACAATCGCCCTACAGTCGTCTTACCGCTGCCGCTGACACCATAGACAACAACAATCATGAATGGGCGGCGAAATAAGCCCGCATATCCCAGCCGGGCCAACGGGCCTGACTGAGCTTTAATGTACGCAGGGTCCAGTAGGCATCGCCTGGTAAGGGTATCCCCAAACAGGCTAACTGTTGCGGTGACGCATGATCAAAAACCCCAGACCAGTTTCTGCCCGCGCTCTCCTGCCATACATGATAACCAATAAGCTCATTGCCCGACGCCTTGTAGCCTGCGGTCATGGTGTAGCGATAACCCTTCTCGAGAGTCAGATTCGTGCCTCGGTGGAACGTATCGATACTGTGCGCGACCAGCGTACCTGCGGGGGCCGCCGCGGATTTTTCGCGGCTTAACAGCGCCCCTTGCAGCTCTGCCGAAACCGCCACCGCGCCGGGCTTCAACACTTGTGCGGCAGCGGGCTTGGGGACGTAATGCAGAGCACCAAGCGCGTCAGTAACATCGGTAATGTAGAGAATAAAATCTACCGTGCGCAACGCCGCCGTCTCGGAGGGTACCAATAACGTGTGGTTGCCAAAATCACAATGGTGCGCCTGCTCGTAATTGGTTTCGCCGGTATATTTAGCCCAAGTATGCGCCTGATACAAGTGCACCGAATCCACCCCCAACACCGCGCTGGCAAAGTCTATCAACGCGGGATGCAGGGAAATCAGATTCATCTCGGGGGCCGCATCAAAGGGAAAGTTATCGATGTTTTTAAATTGCAGCTGACGAAATGCCGCGGCCCGCTCGTCCTCATCACCATCAACCATTGCCCTGACGGTTTGTTCGGCATGAGTGCCATAGATGCGCTCGTACTCGGCATAAACAGGGGCGATTTCAGCTGCGCTAAAGAAGTCGGGAATGATTGCGAAGCCCTCGTCACGCCACTGTTGCACGTGTTCCGAGGTATATCGCTGAGAGGCAAGCTGCTGCATAGGGTACTGGCTTCACTGTGGCGTTCGAATGATCTAATCATGCCACAGTTACGCGACGAAAGTTAAGTCACCTGCCTACCCCCAGACTCAATTCGCTGCTAGGGTAACCATTATCGCAGCCCTGACTCCTGACTAGGGTACTGACAAGTGACCTGACAACTAACGGCGGAACTGCCAGCATGCCAATGAATTCTGCAACACTCGTCCAACTCGGATTAGACCAAATAGTCCCCGCTGAGGTTAATGGCAGGCACAATGGCGTCCTCAATGATCCAGCCTGGGATGCTGCCTACCACCCGTGCGCGGAAGCATTTCCCACAGCAGAGGTGATGGCCGGTCTGGTCCAAAAAGCACCCGCCTATCAGTCCTCGGTCTACCCCGGCACCACTCGAGACCTATGGCTTTATCAAACCCCGGGCTGCGATGGTTCCACCCCACCCCAAGTGATCTTTTTCAATGATGGCGCCTGGTATCTAGGCCGCCAAGGTCCGGTGCGAGCCACCCAGGTACTCGACAGCTTATTTAGCCTTGGCCACATCAAAGCCACAGTGGCTATATTTATTAACCCGGGCCAGCCCGATCATCCGGTCCAGGGCCCTATCGCGTCCTACAATCACCAACAATCACAGCGCAGTCTTGAGTACGATCAGCTCAGTGGACGCTACGGTGAATTTCTATTCGACGAAATTTTTTCCTGGGCCGAGACCCAACTGGGCTTTGCCTGCAGTCGCCAGCCAATTGACCGAACCCTCTGTGGCATCAGCAGCGGTGGTATCGCGGCTTTCAATGCCGCCTGGCACTTCCCTGACCAGTGTCAGCGGGTGATCAGTCATTGCGGCTCCTATACGGATATCTGGGGCGGTCATAATTACCCCTCATTGATTCGAACCCATACCCGCAAGCCCCTGCGGGTGTTTCTGCAAAGTGGCCAACATGACGTCAAATCACCTTTCGGTGACTGGTCATTAGCGAATCAGATGATGGCTAGCGCCTTCGATTGGGCTGGCTATGACTATCGGTTTGCCTACGGCGACGGCGGGCATAACCTCCACCACGGCGGCGCACTATTTGCCGACACCCTGCGCTGGCTCTGGCGGGATTAGTGCCATTGCGAAGCGCAGCGCCAACCTTGATATCAGACGCCAGCGTCACCAAATTGTAACTGAACCATACGAGCATACAGCGCATTCCGCTTAAGCAACGCCCCATGGGTGCCGACATCCTGAATCTGGCCGGCCTCCAGCACCACAATCCGATCCGCCTTAAGCACTGTCGCCAGACGATGTGCGATCACCATGGTGGTTCGATTTTGCTGTAAGCGCTCTAGGGCGGTTTGCACCAAACGCTCGCTTTCGGCGTCCAAGGCACTGGTGGCCTCGTCTAGCAGCAATATTTTCGGGTCTCTTAATACGGCTCGAGCGATGGCAATACGCTGCTTTTGCCCGCCCGACAGGCGTGCGCCCTTCTCACCGAGAAAGGTGTCATAACCTTGGGGCAGCTTGTCGATAAACTCGTCAGCCGAGGCCGCCCTGGCCGCTGCACGGATTTCTTCCATGCTGGCCCCAGGTTTACCAAAACGAATGTTTTCTGCAGCAGTGGCGCCAAAGATGGTGGTTTCTTGCGGCACTATCCCAAGGCAACGACGAATTGCTTCAGGGTCTGCCAGGGCAATATCAATGTCATCGATCAGGATGCGTCCGGCGCCGGTATTATAGAACCGCAACAACAGTTGAAACAGGGTACTCTTGCCCGCACCAGAGGGGCCCACAAAGGCGATGTTTTCACCTGCCGCGATCGTCAGATTAAAGCCATTCAACGCCAGCTCACTCGGGCGCGACGGATAACTGAAATCGACAGCCTCGAAACTCACCCGACCATCAATGACCGCGGGCAATATCAAGGGCTCACTGGGTGACTGAATTGCCGGGACCACCTGCAGCAGTTCCGCGATGCGCTCCATCGCCCCAGAGGCACGTTGAACCTCACCCCAGAACTCACTTAAGGCCGCCGCAGAGGCTCCGACGAAGATGGCGTACAGCACGAATTGTCCCAGTTCACCGCCTGAAAGCTCACCGTCCAAAACCGCCTTGGCACCCACCCAAAGCACAAAGATCAGGGCCCCGAAGACACCACTGGTGGCCACGGTTGTGAGTAATGCTCGAACCCGAATTCGGCGGATCGCGACGCGAAAACTCGACTCTACCGCGCCGCCAAAGCGTTGGCTTTCCAGCTCCTCGGCAGTGAAAGCCTGAACAATTTCCACCGCATTCAGAATTTCTTCGGCGTGACCGCTGGCATCCGCCACTCGATCCTGGGTGTCCTTTGATAGCCGCCTGACCCAACGGCCAATCAATAGTATCGGCACTATCACCAGCGGCAACACCACCACCAACAACCCCATTAACTGCACATTGGTATAGGCGAGCAATGCCAGTGCGCCGATAAACTGAATAGAAGAACGCAGTACGATCGAGATGCCCACCCCCGAAATGGACTGAATCAGTGTCGTATCTGCGGTGAGCCGTGACAGCACTTCACCCACGCGAGTGACTTCAAAAAACGTCGGGTCCATCCGAATCACATGACGGAACACCTGATCCCGAAGATCGGCCACCACGCGCTCACCCAGCCAGTTGACGAAATAGGCCCTGGCCGCGCCAAAAAAACCGATGATCAAAGCAAACAACAGCAACACAAAGAAGTAACGATCAACGTTCTCTGCATCTGCCGCAGAGAAACCATGATCAATCACATTGCGCACTGCCACGGGCATCGCCAGCAACGCCGCGGAGGACACCAACAAGGCAATCATTGCCAGTAACAAGGTGCCTTTATAGGGCGCAATAAACGGCACCAGCATGCTCAAAGGACGCAGGGTTTTTACCCGTTTTTGCGGTACGGGAGATAAATCAGTCATGCAGGAGTTCCATGCAGCAAGGTATTATGCGCAAGCGATGCTAGCAAAAGCGAGAGCGCAGAGAATCAGGTGAGGCTAAATGCCTGGGGCACCAGCAAACTTTCTAAGTAATCAATCCACAGACTGTCTTCGTTCAGACACGGAATATAGGTAAAGTGCTCACCGCCGGCTTCGATAAAATCTTCTCGCGCCCGCAGGTTAACTTCTTCCAGCGTCTCCAGACAATCAGCAACAAACGAAGGGCAGACCACCGCGATGTTCTTATGCCCCTCACTGGGTAAGGCTTTGACCACCTCGTCGGTAAAGGGTTGAAGCCAACCGGGCCCGATACGAGACTGAAAGGCGACGCCCCATTTGTCTGCCGGTAAATCCAGATACTGTGCGCATAGTGCTGAAGTCTGCAGCACTTGCGCCTTATAGCAGTAGGGCCGGGCTGCACAATCCACCTGACAGCAATCATCGGTCTTCATACAATGGCTACCCGTCGGATCCGTCTTGACCAGGTGCCGCTCGGGCAGACCGTGGTAACTGAACAGCAAGTAATCATAGTCAGTGGGTAAGTCGGCCTTGATTCGCTCTGCAAGCGCCTTGATATAGCCGGCATCAGCATAAAAAGAGTCGGTGAATGACAGCTTGGGCCTGGCGGGTAGCAACTCGACCTCAGCCTCGACCGCAAGCCGGGTCGTCAGAGAAGTCGACATGGCATAGTGCGGGTATAGGGGCAACACACTGATCTCATCACAACCAAGTGCCACCAGTCGCGCCAGTGCATCTCGAATGGTGGGTTCCTGATAGCGCATGGCGACTTCTACAGGCTGGTCCGTTCGCAACGCCAGCGCCTTGGCCATGGCCATTGTCCCCGCTATCAGGGGCGAGCCTTCATCGGTCCATACGGTGCTATAAGCATGTAGGGTCTTACTGGATCGAAAGGGCACGATAATCAAATTAACCAACAATTGTTGGGCAATCTTCGGCAGGTCGATCACTAAGTCGTCGGACAGGAACTCTTTCAGATAGGCCCGCACTGACTTGAGCTCGAGGCTTTTCGGCGATCCGAGGTTGATCAATAAAATTCCGTTCATAGGCCTGCCTGATTCCTGTCTTATTGCTGTCTTATTGCTGTCTTATTCTTAGCTTGTTCGCGCCTTGTTACCGCTGCGCGACCGGGCGGGTTCGCGAGCGCGAAGTATACACTCAAATACGCACTGTGCTTTAACCGGGATCACTATGCCACCGACTAACCTCTCAGGCTGTCTGCTGCTCCTGCAGACCCAGCTCCTGCATGCTGACTTCGCGCATCTTGAACTTCTGCACCTTACCCGTCACTGTCATAGGGAAGTCATCGGTAAAGCGCACATAGCGGGGCACCTTATAGTGCGCAATGGTGCCTCGACAAAATGCCTTAAGCGCTTCATCTTCCAATTGCTGACCCTCCTTGAGCGCCACCCAAGCGACGATCTCCTCACCGTACTTCGGATCCGGAACGCCGGTCACTTGGACCGCGGCGACCGCCGGATGGGTCATCAAGAACTCTTCGATCTCGCGCGGATACACATTCTCACCACCTCGAACAATCATGTCTTTGATGCGCCCAACAATATTCACATAGCCATCATCGTCCATCACGGCGATGTCGCCAGTATGCATCCAGCCACGGCTATCGATCGCCCCAGCAGTGGCCTCTGGATTCTGCCAGTATCCCAACATCACACTGTAACCGCGGGTGCAGAGCTCACCCATCTGGTTTAACGGGCATGTCTGGCCCGTGTCCTGATCAATAATTTTTACTTCCACATGGGGATGTACCAACCCCACAGTACTGACCCGCTTGTCGAGGGGTGAGTCGGTTCGCGTCTGAAAACTCACAGGACTGGTTTCAGTCATGCCATAGGCGATTTCCACTTCCGTCATATGCATCAATGTATTGACCTGATTCATGGTCGATACCGGACAAGGCGCACCGGCCATCACGCCGGTTCGCAACGAACTGAGATCAAAGGTTGAAAAGTTAGCCAATGCCAATTCCGCGATGAACATGGTCGGCACGCCATACAGCGCGGTGGCGGCTTCCGCCTGAACGGCCTGCAACACCGCTTCGGGCTCAAAACTCTCGCTGGGATAAATGAGACACGCGGCGTGGGTCAGACAACCCAGATTCGCCATCACCATACCAAAACAATGGTACAGAGGCACCGGCACCACGAGACGATCATGCTCAGTAAAATTCATGGTTCGAGCGACGAAGAAGCCATTGTTCAAAATATTGTGGTGACTGAGGCAGGCCCCCTTCGGGAACCCGGTGGTACCGCTGGTATATTGAATATTAATGGGGTCGTCCATATCCAGCTCGGCTTGGCGTGCCAGCAACTGTGCAGCACTCACTGACGAGGCGGTACTGAGCAACTCAGCCCAATCGAATATCCCAGCACAGGGGCTACTGGACAATGAAATCACCGTGGTCAAGTCAGGAAATGCCTTTGACCGCAGTTTCCCCACTGCGCTATGGTCGAGCTCTGGGCATAGGGACAGCGTCATGGCTTCATAGTCAGAAGTCTTGAATTGATTTTGCAACACGAGGGCCTTGCAACCCGATTGCTTTAAAACATAATCCAGCTCATGGACGCGATAAGCCGGATTGATGGTCACGAGAATGGCGCCGACCTTGGCGCTCGCATATTGCGTCATCAGCCATTCCACATTATTTGGCGACCAGATACCGATGCGATCGCCCTTACTCAAGCCCACTGCCATCAGCGCTCGAGCCAGGGTATCCACTGCCTGCGCCAGTTCAGCGTAGGTCAAACGAATAGCCTGGTGAACCGATACAATCGCCGGGCGCTCTGGGTAGGCAGCGACAATCTCGTCAAACTGTGCGCCGATCGTCAATCCCAACAGGGGTTGTTGACTTGTACCGCTGGCATAACTCATGGTGCTAGGCATCGTTTTGTCCTTCATGCAACAGGGTTGAAATAAACGGTTGTCTCGGCTGCTCAAGATTCGTCTCAAGGGCCTCGACTCGGCCAACAATACAAGCTTTCGAGTACCCTGCCGCGATCAGTTTTTCAATCGTCGCCGGCGCCAAGTGAGCGTCGACCGAAGCTAGCAAGCCACCGGAGGTCTGCGGATCAAACAACATCGCATAGTGAGGGTGAGCTTGTGGCTGAATATGCTTCACTGATCGCTCATTGCCAGCATGCAGCGTGCTAGTGATCTGCAGATCCTGCAGGCAAGTCAGACTACCCGCCAATAATGGCAGTCTCAAAAGGTCCAGACTGACGTTAACCTGCGATGCTTGCATCATTTCTGCTAAATGGCCCGCTAACCCAAAGCCGGTGATATCCGTGCAGGCTGACGCTGTCGTCGTACCCTGCTCACTCAATGCACCGAAAATAGCACCGGCTGCGGCATTCGACTGCAGCATGGCCTGCACCGCCGCTTCAATCCAACGCCCCCGCGCTTGATGCTGCATATCAGCCGCAAATAAAGTCCCGGTACCCAGCGGTTTGGTCAGTATCAGCACTTGGCCGGGTCGCATTCCCGCTTTCTTTAACAGTCGGGACTCATCCGCGATGCCATTGACAGCAAAGCCAACGGACAACTCGGCGCCTTCTGTGGTGTGGCCACCCACCAGACTAATACCCTCTTCCTTGAGTTGATCCCACGCCCCTTGCATCAACTGTTCTAACAGATGGCGCGTGGCCGAAGGCGTCGCATATGGGGTGGTGACTATCGCCATGGCGGTGACTGCCTCACCCCCCATCGCATAGATATCGCTAACCGCATGGTTCACAGCGATCTTTGCCAACACGTAAGGATCTTCAATAAAGGCCTTAAAGACGTCTACCGTATGCAACATGAGTTTATCCGCCGGCGCGCGATAGATCGCGGCATCATCAAGCTCGGAAATTTGCATATCCAGGTTACCCAATACTTCCGCCAGCAAATCTGCGCTGACCTTTGAACCACAACCACCACACTGCATTTGCGTGTCAACGTCGGCCAACAGGCCCTGACCCGATTCGAGCGGCATCGGCGGCAAGGCATTGAACTGGCGCATAAAGCGCCGATCTATCCAGTTTTTTAAATGCCATGCCCAGCGACCATAAACACTTACACCAAACTTCATCGCCACAGCTGCCTTGTCTCCAGTTGACACCAACGACAGGAAAGAGGTTTGTGGCGTGAAATGCTTTAGGGGCTTGCCGAGTAATTGACGACGAATGTTTTCATACAACACTGGTCCCTGGCGAACAGCAAAAACACCGGCTTTAGGCCGTGGATGGGCTAACACGTGTGCGGTATCGCCCACAGCAAAAACGTCATCGAAATTGCTGACCTGCAATGTATCACGCACCTCGACAAAGCCGTTGTCATCAGTGGCTAGCAATGTCTCTGCCAGCCAAGGTTGAGCCGCCGCAGACGTCACCCAAAATATTTCATCCACAGCGCAGCGCTGTGCTGTGGCAGACACGACAGTTTTCTGCAGGACTTCTACAACCCGAAAATTCCGGTGCAGCTCGATACCCCGTTGGGCGAGCTGCTGGCTGAACAAGGCCTGCACCGCAGGCGTGTAATCTGGCAACAAGACGTCCTGGTCGACGAACAGGCGGAAGCTAATGGGCTGCGGACTCAACTTTGGCGCTACGCTCGTCAGGTAATGATGGACCGCCAAACACAGTTCAACCCCGCCTGCACCACCACCCACGAAGCCCATATCTTTGACTGTGCCACTGGCAACCCTGTCGAGGCATTCCTGCCATTGATGCAGAAACCGATTGATGGGTTTAACCGCAATAACGTTTTCACGGGCTCCTGGTACATCAATCACCGCGGGCGTGATACCGATATCGATCGACAAAATATCGTAGCCAATATCGGGCCGACCTTGGCAACGCACCCGGCGATTGACCGGGTCGATATCAAAGGCACTCGCCTGTATCAACCGAGCACCGGCAAATCGGCAGAGCCGTACCAGATCGATATGCATGTCTTTTGCGTCATAATGACCGGCAACCAAACCCGGCAACATGCCCGAATAGGGCGTCTCAACATCAGGACTGATCAGCGTGATCTGCAGGCCGACAATAGGCTGCATGGCAAGCTTGCGTAAGACGAGCACGTGGCTATGGCCACCGCCGAGTAATACCAGTTCTTTCGCGATAAAAGCCGATCTATTCAAACCCAATTCAACCTTGCTTTAACGTCGCTGATCATGCCGGTCATTATTTGGTCGCTGACCCAACCATCTCGGCGCAGCCCGCGCCGCTGTGTTGACTCGCGGGCAGCATGCCGCAGCTGATGAAACAACAGAGCCAACTCAAGGAGCCTGTTAGACATTTCAAAAATCCTTTTTAGCGGCCTAATGAGGCCCTGTATCGAGAAATGCGCCCAGCTGTTGGATCGCCTCATTGCCTTCAGGAATTCGACCCGCGAAGACCTGAAAGACATGCGGCATCTTTGCCCAAATAGTTAATTCGATAACGCCACCCTGCGCCTCTACCGCTGTCACCAGTCGCTTCGAATCACTTAATAACAGTTCTGTGCTGCTGGCGTGCACCAGCAGCGGCGGCAAGCCCTTCAGGTCGCCGAACAATGGCGAGGCCAAGGGCGCCTCAGGATCACGTTGTCCGAGATAAAACCCAGCGCAGGTCTGTAGCGCTTTCGGAGTTAACATGACGTCGGTTGTGATGTTCGTCGCCAGGCTGTCACCAGTGAGCGACAGGTCGAGCCAGGGCGACAACAAAATAGCTTTATCTGGCATTGGTAAGCCGAGGTTCTTCAAATTCAACAGCAATGCTAAGGCGAGACCACCGCCCGCAGAATCACCACCGATGGCAATGTTCTCCGGAGCAAAACCTTGATCCAGTAAATGCCGGTAGCATAGGGTGGCATCGTCCAGGCCAGCAGGAAAAGGATGCTCAGGCGCCAAACGGTACTCCACCATCAGCACGGTCATGCCAGATGCCTGGGCAAGCCGCCAAGCTAAATTACGATGGCTATCAGCCCCACCGGAGACGTAACCGCCCCCGTGTAAATAGAGCAAGACGCGCGCCGCGTCACTCACCGCCCGGCCGGATTGAACTTGAACCCACTCGCAAGGCACCCCCGCTATCACCTCGGAGGTCACGTCTACCCCTTTGGGCACACCTGGGTTTAGGCCGGCGGCCTTGGCGAGCTTGTCACGGAACCCCGGAATGTCCGCCACGTTATCAAACAACGGCCTGATAGTACGTGCCATGACAAGGCTGATTAATGCGGCTCTGATACTCATAGAATGCTCATCGTCTCGATACTCGGGGTGAAAATATAGACCGGTTTGGGCCAGTAGTGTGCATCAACCAGAAGCCGGCATCAATCCATCTAGTGGGTGGGTTCTGCCACCCTGTTATCCATCAATAGCGCTTCATCAAGGGTTAGCCATTAACGACTATTCATCAATACTGACATCTTGAAATTGTAGCTCGTGTAACGTGTAATACAGCCCCTTCTGCGCCAGCAGCGCTGCATGGGTTCCCAGTTCGCGCACAACCCCGTGATGCAATACCAGCACCTGATCGGCTTCCTGAATCGTCTGTAGCCGGTGCGCAATCAAAATAGAGGTCCGTCCCGCCATCAGCTTACGCAGGCCATCCTGAATCAACCGTTCAGTTTCCGTATCAATACTGGCGGTGGCTTCATCCAGAATCAGAATTTCCGGATCTGCCGCCAGCACGCGCGCGAAGGCCAATAATTGCCGCTGTCCCTGCGACAGATTCGCACCTCGCTCGACCAAAATACTGTCGTAGCCCTCAGGCAGCCGTTCGATAAATTCATGGGCGTTGACGGTGGTTGCCGCTTCGATGGCGCGCTCTCGACTGATCTTGGGGTTGCCCAAAATAATGTTGTCGAGGATCGAGCCGGAGAATATGTGAAAGTCTTGTAGGACCACACCAATTCGGCTGCGCACGTCCTGACTACGCAAATCGTTCAGGTCGATATCGTCGAGAAAAATACGATCGCGATCGAAATCATAGAACCGCCCCAGTAATCGGATCATCGTACTCTTGCCTGATCCTGTAGGCCCGACAATCGCCAATTTCTCACCGGGTTGAATGACCACAGACACACCCTTAAGAATGGGCACTGCTGGCGAATAGCCGAAGGTCAGATCGCGGAACTCCACCTTACCGCGCAGCCGCGCCGGCAACTCAACGGGGTGCATCGGCTCGTGTATTTGCTCGTCCCAATCCAACGCTTGAAAGATCTGCTCGCCGCTGGCCATCGCTCGAAATAGCACATTCAATTGCTCGCCCAGCATCACTACCGGCGTGAACAACATATTCATAAAGCGGGTGAACAGGATGACACCACCCAGGCTCATCTCATCCTGGACCACGGCACCGCCGCCATACCAGATGATAATTCCGAGGCCAACCGCGGCCAGACTATCATTGAAGGCCCCATAGGCCGTCGACAAATCAATCGAACGATTTTCATATCCCAGGTTACGTTGGTTGATTTGAGTATATTGCTCGAGATTGTGCGCCTGCCGGTCGTTGAGTTGGACCACCTGCATGCCCGAGAGATTTTCCTGCAGGTTCTGATTCAGCGAGGAGACGGTGTTACGAACCAGGCGAAATATTTCCTGAGTCGCATTGCGGAAAAAATGCGTAGCGATACCCACAACGGGCACTAGCAGCAGCAGGATCAGGGTGAGTTTGACGCTGGTAGACAACATAATCGTCAGTGCCACCAGGAACGGCACAAACTCTCCGACTAAAGCCCCCATGCCCCTGAGCATTTCATACAGCGCTTCGACATCATTGGTGACTCGCGTCATGATCCGCCCTGTGGGCACCTTATCGTAAAAGGAACTGGGCCGGCGCTCCAGGTGGGCGAACAGATCTTGGCGCAGGTCGCGCAACGCATTCACAATCGCACTGATCAGCGTCAACCGGTGCGCGTGACCAGCCAAGGCAGTGATGCACATCGCCAACAAAAATAGCAGTCCAGCAGCAAAGATCGGCTCGATACCCAGGTATGACTCGACCCAGCGGGTCAGCGCGATCATCCCCAGATCAGGCATATTGCTGTTCACTTCGCCGACGATAATATAGTCAACCAACACCCGACTGATGATAATTTCCATCATCACCGCCACACAGCTGGCAGCCAGGATCAGGACGGCGCTGAACGCCAGTCGAAGTTTGAAAGGTTTGAGCCAGCCCATGATCCGGCGTAACAACTGCAGATTCAACACGGTACCGGAGAGTTCCGCATCAAACATTCCGTGATCTGTCTCGGCCTTGACTTGGCTAGATTGGGTTCGCCTGCTCATAAGGATGCCGTCACTTGCGCTCGGCGCTTAACGGCTTGACCCGCACCCTGGGTTTGGGCCCGTTCCAGCTCAGCATAAGCGCCACCCTGGCGAAGTAACTCGGCATGAGACCCCGCCTCAATAATCCGCCCCTCATCGAGGACGATGATCCGGTCCGCATGGCGCAGCGTGGAAACCCGATGCGACACGATAATCGTGGTGCGCTCGCTGCGCATGGTTTTCAGTCGATTCAGAATATGTTCCTCAGTCTCCGTATCAACACTACTGAAGCAATCGTCAAGGATCAGCACCGGGGCGTTACGGATCAAGCCCCGGGCCAGGGTCGCACGCTGTTTTTGACCGCCGGACAAGGTCACGCCTCGCTCGCCAATCAGGGTATCCATCTGCTCCGGAAACGCCTCAATGGTCTCCCGCAGGGCTGCGGCCTCGGCAGAATCCCAGACCAAGTCTAAGGACCGGGCCGGATCGTCGTAACTAATGTTGTTACGCAGCGGTTCGCCGAACAAGAACGGATCCTGCAATACCTGGGCAATCTGGCTGCGAACCTGGCTCAATGGATAATCACAAATGTCATGACCATCAAGAAACAAACAACCCCTGGGGGTATCCACCATTCGAGTGAATAGTTTCAGCAGCGTTGACTTGCCCGCGCCAACCCGGCCGACAATCGCAACAGACTCGCCGGCCTTGATATGTAGCGTAATGTCCTTCAGTGCGGGCTCTGCAACCCGTGGATAACTAAATGTCAGGTGCTTGAATTCAAACTCACCACGAATAGTCGCAGGCGTCACGTTGGTGGGGCTATCGTCAATTTCAGGCACCGCATCAAAAATTTCATGCAACCGGTTAGTCGCCACAGCGCCTCGCTGCACTAGCGTCACGAACATGCCCGCCATTCGAATCGGCTGAAGTAGCATGTTCAAACACGCCAGGAAAAACACTAGGTCGCCAATTGAAATTGCGCCGGCCAAGACTTGACTGCCACCGTAAACGATAATCAATAGTTGTGCGGCCGACGCCTGAAATGGCATCCAGGCGCTCATTAAAGAATTAATCCGCGACTGGCTATAGAATGCCTCGGCGTAATTTTCATTGACCCCACCGAAGCGCCGGATTTCGTTGTCTTCCTGGGCCTGGGCCTGAACGGTTCTGATGCCACCCAGGTTCTCTTGAACGAGGCTCGATAGCGCCGACAGGTTTTCCTGCACCGCCACAGAAGTGACCGCCAGTTGCCGCGACATCCACCAACCATAGTAAAAAATCGCCGGCAAAATGGGCATGATCATAAAGGTTAACGCCGGTGACTTGTACATCATCGCCGAGACCCCAAACAACGGGGCATAGACCATGATCACAATCTGGATCATCCCAAACGCCACCAAACGCTGAATCAAGGAGATATCCTGAATCGCCCGCGTCATGATGTCACCGACGCCCATCTTCGAAAAGAAGTCGCTGCCCTGCCGCTGCACAGACGTATACAGCCGCTGCCGTAAATCATAGGCAACCAGCTGACCCACGCGCCGAACCTGGCGGCGCGCATGCACCACGAAGACAAACCGAAGCATCACTGAGAGAATCAGAACGGTGGCGATCTGGCCTACGGAAAATGGTGCGAGGATGGAATCGGCGCTGCCGCCCAGTATGTCGATGGTATCAATACCAACCGATACTAAGTAATAAGTACTGACCTCAAAGAAACGCGCGATAAAGAAGCTCAGGAAGCCGAGGCCTATCTGGTAGCGATAGGGCCGAAGGAACGGAATGAGGCGAATCAAAGACTTCAATAGATGGATCTCAAGGTGACGCGTCATTCTGCCACAACTGCACTGAGACTGAAATGTTCAGGCTCCCGCATCGCCAGCTAATCGGCGACAGGGTATACTCTCCTAGCGCAGCCTCAGCCCTAGTGACAGGGGCGCGCACCCACAATTTGATGCCTAACTGATAGTGAAAAACAATGTCCAGTAATCACCCGACGAACAACCTACCGCCACTAACCTTTAATCTCATCGTCCTTTGCCTGGCGTTTACGAGTGGCTTTATCATCATGGCAATCGAATTGCTGGGCGGCCGCATTCTCGCGCCCTACTTTGGCAGCAGTATTTATGTCTGGGGCAGCATCATTACGATCTTTATGCTGTCTTTATCTATCGGCTACCTCTCGGGTGGTCGATTATCCATCAATAACCCCCACTTGGGCCGCTACGGTGTATTTTTTCTGGCGGCGGCGGTCACGCTGTTACCCACCATCATCTGGAGTAACAACATCATGGATTGGGTTTTTGTTCGCTTGGAGGACCCCCGCTATGGTTCTTTGGTGGCATCAACGCTACTGTTTTTTATTCCTACCGCCATCCTCGGCATGATTGCTCCCTACTCGGTACGTCTGCTGGTTGCCCACGCAGCCCATGCGGGTCAGATTGCCGGTCGGTTATATTTCATATCGACCCTGGGCAGCGCCCTCGGCACGCTGGCCACGTCCTTTTACCTGGTCCTGTGGTTCGAGGTAGATGCTATCTTGATGACCATGAGCGCTGTTCTGGCCGCCGGCGGCGTCAGCGCGATGCTCGCTTATTGGAGTCACCGCACATGATACGACGATGGGTTTTACTCACACTACTGGTTCTGACCACCGCGCCCTTGCAGGCGGCAGAGATTCACCGTGAAAAATCCCTGTATCGCAATATTGTGGTCAAGGAAGCTGACGGTCGACGTTGCCTGCTATTTAGCGTTAAACGAGGCGATAGGAATCAGACCTGCATGGATCTGGAGGATCCCCAGCGGCTGGTATTTCCGTATGTCCGCATGGCCTTCGGCGGGCTGTTGTTGAACCCCGACCCCACCCGCGTTCTGGTGATCGGTCTCGGTGGCGGCACTATTCCCACGGCGCTGTCAGAATTATATCCCGACGCCATGATTGATGCGGTGGAAATAGACGAAGCCGTTGTGCGGGTTGCCAAGCAGTACTTCAACTTTGCCGAGTCAGCCCGGCTTAAGGTCCGGGTCAGCGATGCCAGAGTCTTTATCAAGCGCGCCTTGTTGCAAGACCGAACCTATGACCTGATTATTCTCGATGCTTTTACCGGTGACTATATACCCGAGCACCTGATGACTCAGGAATTCCTTCAAGAAAGCCGCGATCTTTTGAGTGCGGACGGGGTTCTGGTTGCCAATACCTTCTCAACCAGCGTTTTATATGACCATGAGTCAGAGACCTATCAGGCAGTGTTTGGTGACTACCTCAACTTTAAACTGCCGATTTCGGGCAATCGCGTCATTATCGCCGGTCGCCAGGGCTTGCCCAGTGACTTTGTGATCAAGAGCCAGGCCAGCCGGTTAGTGGAATCTTTGCGACCGTATGGTATTGACCCACGAACCTTTCCAGCCAATATGAGTCGAGAGAAAGACTGGGACAGAACTCGCCGTCTACTCACCGACCAATATTCTCCGGCCAACTTGCTCCGCGGCGACGACTGATCCACCGCCGCACCGGCTAGCCCTTTGTTAGCGGCTAGCGTTTGGCTCAGCGGGAGCCTTGAAGAGAGGCTCAAGAGAGAAACTCAAGAGAGAGACTCAAGACGCCAGATTTTTACCCTGGTCTTGCCAGTAACGATCTTTGAGGAGACGTTTGTAGAGCTTGCCCGTTGGATGACGGGGTAATTGAGCATCAAAGTCGATACTCCGCGGGCACTTAATATGCGACAGCTGTGATCGGCAGAACGCAATCAGCTCTTCTTCAAGCTCTGGGCCAGCATCCGCCATATCCTTGGGTTGCACCACCGCTTTGACCTCTTCACCAAAGTCTGCATTGGGAATCCCGAAGACGGCAACATCCATCACCTTGGGATGGTTCACAAGTATATTTTCGGTCTCTTGTGGGTAGATATTCACGCCGCCGGAGATGATCATATAGCTCTTGCGGTCGGTCAGATAGAGATAGCCGTCCTCATCTATATAGCCCACGTCACCCAGTGTGCTCCAGCCCTTTGGATGGCGAGATTCTTGGGTCTTGGCTGTATCATTGTAGTATTCGAATTCACCGCCACCTTCAAAATAAATCGTGCCGGTGTCACCCTGCGCCACTTCTGCGCCTTCGTCGTCGACAATATGCAACACCGCCGTCAGCGAGCGACCCACCGAGCCTTTGTGTGCGAGCCACTCCTCTGAGTTAATCGCCACGAAACCATTGCCCTCTGAGCCAGCATAGTATTCATGGATCACGGGGCCCCACCAGTTAATCATCTGTTCTTTGACGAGAATCGGACACGGCGCCGCCGCGTGAATCGCACACTGCAGACTGCTGACGTTGTACTTGAGACGAACGTCTTCATCCAGCTTCAACATCCGGATAAACATGGTGGGCACCCACTGTGAATGCGTGATTTGATAGCGCTCGATCGCAGATAAGGCCGCTTCCGGCTCGAAGTGAGACATGACCACGCAGGTCATACCAGCCAATATAAATCCCATCGTGAAGGTCAGTGGCGCCGCATGATACAAGGGAGCTGGGCTAAGATAGATGCTCTCTTCGGTGGCGCCGTAGAGCATTTGAAACAAGTTAGGCCCGGTATCGACCCCAAAACCTTCCGTCGGCAAGGGCTTAAGCACCCCTTTCGGCCGACCCGTAGTGCCAGAGGAGTAGAGCATGGCTATACCCAGGCTCTCATCAGCGATAGGGGTTGTGGGCATTGCGGCAATGGCCTCCTCCCAACTGTCAAAACCACCGATCACACCATCGAGCATGTAGCATTGTTCGATATTGGGCGTACTCTCGATGAGTCGTTCCACCACGGCCTGCTGTCCGCGGGTCGTGATAAACACCCTGGCGTTACAATCGGAGACGATATACGCCACTTCCTGCTCTTGCAGACGATAGCTGATGCAGGTGAAGTACAACCCTGCCCGCATGGCCGCCAGGCAAATTTGAATATAGGCTGCATGATTCTCCATCATCACCGCGATATGGTCGCCACGCTGCAAGCCCAACTGGCGAAACAAATGCGCCGCTTGGTTGGAGACATCCTCCAGCGCCTGCCGGGTGATGATCTCGCCGGTCTCAGCCATAATATAGGCGGGCTTGCTGGGCTGTTGTTGTGCTAGCACTGCTGGATGCATATTTTTTCCTTTGTCCAGATACTGATTGGGTCAATGAAATGCACTGACGACAATAATCAGCGCCAACAATGCCAACAGATGAACCAAAACTCAAGCCATCCCTGCGCAAAGGCGATATCCAACAGCGAAAACTAAAATGTAGAGACTCGAAAGCTAATTTGAACCTTTTTGGTTTATCAGGGCGGCACTAAACGGTAGATGTCAGGTCGAAAAAACAATTGATTGAGAATTGAACTCCGCAAAGAATCCGTAGTCAGAAGATTTAATCGTCTAAATAGTCATATACCTGCCTATGAGTCATTACCAGACACCAGACCAGCTGTCAGAACAGCAGTCAGAACAGCAGTCAGAACAGCAGTCAGACCAGCAGTCAGACAGCCGGCATTATCAACGATACTTACCCTCAGATTTACGTATCACCGTCGCTTGGCCTGGGCTCTCCGGCTGCCTGCGACCGGATCCAAAAGTCATCTGTCGACACTTCAGCGGCACCGGGTTGCATTTTGGCAGCACACAGGCTTTTGCCATCGGCGAAAAACTGATCCTCGATATCGATCTGGCGGACATTCACCTCACGGAACTAGCCGCAACTGTCATTAGCAGCTATCAGACCTCTGACGACCACTGGTCCACCGAAGCTAAGTTCTGCTTCATTAACAAGCGCATGCAAACCCCCGGAATCAGCTGCAACCTGCTTCAAATAGCGGCTTGGTTAGGCGCTGCGAAAAACCTTCGCAACGACCTTCGCAACGACCTTACTCACCAAGAACACAGCCTGTAGACCATTAGACGGCGGTATAACCGCCGTCTATAACCAGCTCGCTACCGGTGATAAATGCCGAATCATCAGAGGCCAGAAATAATATGCCCTTGGCAATGTCGTCGGCGACCCCAAGACGACCGATAGGATGGCGTTCTGTCAACATCGCGCGCAGCCCTTCTTCGGTCATATTGTCCTCATCCATGTGGTTCACTAAGTCCCTAACCAAGGGTGTCCAAATAAACCCAGGATGAACCGAATTCACCCGGATGTTATAGCCCATGTTGCCGCAATAGACCGCCACCGACTTAGACAATAGGCGCACACCGCCTTTTGAGGCGTTATAGGCCGCGCTGGCCCCACCCACCATGCCCATGACCGACGACAGGTTAATGATGGAGCCGCCACCGGAATCCTTCATCAACAATACGGCTTTTCGAGTGCCCAAGAAAACGGCATCGAGATTGATATTCATCACCTCACGCCAGGACGCCAGCGTCGCTTGCTCAAAGTCCGGCAAGCCCGCACCGCTGACGCCGGCATTATTCACTAATATATGCAGCCCGCCATACTCAGCCAGCGTCGCCTCGCAGACTCTTGTCCAGGCGGCTTCACTGGTCACATCATGCTGAACGCAGATCGCCTCACCGCCCTGATCTTTGATGGTCTCAACGGTTTCTTCGGCGGTCACCAAGTTGATGTCTGTCACCACAACTCGGACTCCTGCTGCAGCCAACAATAAGGCTGAAGCCTCGCCAATCCCACTGCCGCCACCAGTGACAATCGCAACTTTATTTTCAACTAGATTCAATCTAAAACTCCTTATTTGGCTTATTAATCGGCAAACTTAGCATCGCAGTGTATCCCATAAACCTGAGATATTAACCGTTCCTCCCGTCTAAATGGCCTGCCACTCGCCGATCGCGCTAGAGGCGCTGAATCAGGCGATTATGCCTGCGCAATACTTGAGTGAAGAAACAGCATCATTATTCACTTCCTTGCCTGTCAAAAATTAAAGCTACATGTTGTGTTTGAAAAATCATTGGAGCACAATATGTGGGTATTGTCCGGTCAACGTCGATTCTACCGGGAACTGTTTAGAGATTAGGCAGTTGCTGACTAAAACGGAACAGGTGCTGCCTTGAAACGTTTTAGAGATCTACACGAGACTAACCAGTGCCAACTTATGCAGCGCCTTACGTATCACTAGGGCGCACTGAGATAAGCAAGCTAAAAAAAGCGCGAGGATCTATGAACCGACCGATCAAAGCATACAGTGACCAAAGCAAGCCTGTGCGAGATTCGATAACAATAAGTAGACCGAAGCCGCGGACGCTGAAACATAGCGGCCAATAAGAGACCAGCGCAGCCAGCAGATCCTGGCTGCGACAACACCAAAAATTATTCTTCTGAAGTGTCAAACTAATAGGACTAGCATGGAATCCACCGCAACCAAAGCAGACCTCAAAGCCATCTCAAAAACGATTTCCGAAATCAAATTCCAAGATACTTCCATCGACATCTGGGAGAATAAATATTGCTTGAAAACCAAGCAAGGCGTAGCCCTCGATGTCACTATGGACGATACCTACAAACGGGTAGCGAAAGCCTTGTCTGAAGTCGAAGACGAGTCGCTGCGAAAACACTGGCAAACCAAATTTCTGTGGGCACTACGCCACGGCGCTATTCCAGCGGGTCGAATCACCTCAAATGCTGGCGCCAACGAACATAAACCCGCGACCTCAACCATCAACTGCACGGTATCCGGCACCATCATCGACTCGATGGAAGATATCCTCGAGAAAAACCTCGAGGCGGGCCTAACCCTCAAAGCCGGTTGCGGCATTGGCTATGAATTTTCGACCTTACGACCCAAGGGTGCCTATGTCTCTGGCGCGGGGGCCTACACCTCGGGGCCCTTGTCGTTTATGGACATCTACGACAAGACTTGCTTTACCGTCTCCTCAGCCGGCGGTCGCCGTGGCGCCCAGATGGCCACTTTCGATATCGGTCATCCCGATGTCACCGAGTTCATTCGCGCGAAACGAGAAGATGGCCGATTACGTCAGTTCAACCTGTCGCTGTTGATCACCCAAGAGTTTATGGAAGCCGTCAAACACGATACAGACTGGCCCCTGTCATTCCCCATGAATATAGAAGAAGTTACCGCCGATGGCATAGACTTGAACGACTCGAGCCAAGTGTTGTGGCGCGAATTCCCGGTCAAAGATCGGTATGTCACGAACGATGCCGGGCTTGTTGCCTGTCGGATCACCAAGACCATCAAAGCCCAACGGCTTTGGGATATGATCATGGCCTCCACCTACGACTTTGCTGAACCAGGCTTCATCCTGATTGACAAGGTTAATGAAATGAACAATAACTGGTTTTGCGAAAATATCCGCGCGACCAACCCGTGCGGCGAGCAACCACTGCCACCCTACGGCAGCTGCTTGTTGGGCTCGGTTAATCTGTGTCGTTTCGTTCGCTCGCCGTTCACGCCAGAGGCGCACTTCGACTGGGATGAGTTCGGACAGACCGTCGCTATCTTCACTCGCATGCTCGATAACGTGGTCGAGATCAATGGCCTACCACTCGAACAGCAACGCATTGAAATCATCCGTAAACGCCGCCATGGCATGGGGTACCTGGGCCTAGGCTCAACCATCACCATGATGTGCATGGAGTATGGCGACACGGGTTCTGTTGCGTTCACGGAACAAGTGACCCGAGAACTGGCAATGGTAGGCTGGGAAACTGGGCTCGAACTGGCCCGTGAAAAAGGCCCAGCACCGATCATGGACGAGGACTTCGAGGTCACGGGCGAGATGCTCTACAAACGGCCAGAGATGACCGCCGACGGCTACAAGGTTGGCGATAGTGTTAAGGGTAAAGTGCTGCACGCTAAATACAGCCGCTATATGCAAAAAATCGGCGGCGAAAACCCCGAACTGATCGAGCAACTGGCGGAAGTGGGCTGTCGTTTCACCCACCACAGCTCTATTGCACCGACGGGTACGATCTCGCTATCGCTAGCGAATAATGCGAGCAATGGCATCGAGCCCAGCTTTGCGCATCACTATGCCCGCAATGTGATTCGCGAAGGCAAGAAGTCGAAGGAAAAAGTCGACGTTTACTCATTTGAATTACTCGCCTACCGCGCGATGGTGAACCCCATTGCTGCGCCCTATACGGATGACGAGGCGGCCAGACTGCCCGAGTACTTCAAAACCGCGGACGACATCAAGCCGATTCACCACGTTGATATTCAGGCGGCAGCACAGCGTTGGATTGACTCTTCCATTTCGAAGACCGCGAACGTCCCCACAGATTATCCTTACGAGGACTTCAAGCATATTTATCTGTATGCCTATGAGCAGGGACTGAAA
>FLOH01000998.1_pt1 | contig 47924 bp, 61 predicted proteins | sample 756751 | NCBI WGS metagenome assembly FLOH01 (sample SAMEA4026879, study PRJEB14308) | marine metagenome | biome: coastal water; material: water | depth 74 m | reverse complement strand
TATCCATTTTTCTCTTCCTCCTTTTTTCCCAGGTTTAAAAATTCCACCAGGGTATACCCCAGTTTTTCTAAAAGCACACCCATGGTTCTGTCGTTATACGTGCCAAATTTCCTCCACATTGATATTTGAGGCGCACCCACACCAAGCTCTTTGGCAAATTCGCCTGTTTTCCGTCCCCGCATTACCATTGCAACCTGCAATGACTTTGCCTTCTGCTGTTTAATGTCTTTATCGTCTATTATTTTTGCCATAACCCAATCTCCCGCACCTCCTTGATGTAATTGTTGGGGAAGAGTGTAAGTAATTAAATTGATTAAAGCAAGAAAAAAAATTAACGCCACGCAAAAATAAATTATTGACAACGGTAAATTTATGGGTTAGAGTCCTAACTAATTGGATTACGCAATCAACCAAATAATATCACCGGGAGAAAAATTATGGACAAATTTAAAAAGTTAGTATGGAGAGCATATATGGACGAAATAACGGCGTTTAAAGACCTTTCCGGGAATGAGCAAAGGGCAATCGTCCAGGCATATTTTGACGGAAAAGAGGGAGTAAATAGATCCCTTATAATTGTCTCAAGCCTGTTTTCTGGAAATGGGTATCTCGACGAAACTTATACAGATATCGAACTGGGAATAAAGGCAAATGAGTTCCTTAATGCTTTTAGTTTGGAAGTTGCGGTCATGGGCGAGATGGGCCCAGGGCCGGACTTATCGTGTGAATTTCGGGAAAATGGGGAAAGGTGGTAATCATGGATAAAAATATTACAGTGGATTACGAAGAATCACAAATAATCGGACATGCAGTACCCGCAACACCACTTGCTCTTTTGGAGATGGCCATTTCAAAAGGCGTTGACACTGAGCAACTCAGCAAACTCATGGATTTGCAAGAGCGTTGGGAGGATCGACTTTCAAAAAAAGCATATTATAATGCTTTTTCAGGGTTTTTACGTGAGGTTCCTGAGATTAAAAAAAGTGGCATGGTTGGTTATAAGACGCAAAAAGGTGATTTGGTTGGATATACCCACGCCAAACTAGAGGATGTCGCAAAGGCCGTAAATCCTCTTCTCGGTAAATTTGGCCTGTCGTATCGGTGGGTCCAGAATCAGGAAGGGCAAAATATAACTGTCACATGCGTTGTCAGTCATAGGGATGGATACTCGGAACAGACTTCGCTAACAGCCACGCCGGATAATTCCGGAAAGAAAAACCCTATCCAAAGTCTTGGTTCAACACTATCTTACTTGATGCGGTACACTGTTTTATCCGCTCTTGGTCTGACGGTTTCGGACGATGATGACGGAGCAGGATCACAAGGCCACGAACCGACAAACCCAGTACAGAAAGAGCCACAAACTTTTAACACCCTTTTCACCCGGGCAACTGAATCCGCAAAAACGGGATTATTTAACCACGAAGGTGCAGTTAAATATATCACTCGTGAAATGTTGCCAGCGGTAATCACTCAAGAACAAATCTTGCAAATCATGAATATAGGAGCCGAATAATGGAGAGTATGAAGGTAGATCAGGGAACAGACGAATGGCTGGAATTGAGGCGCAACTATTTCACAGCTTCGGAGGCTCCAGTTATGATGGGAGTTTCACCCTGGAAAACAAGAAACCAACTTTTAGACCAGAAAAAGGGATTACCGGAGCCGGAAGTGTCCGAAGCGTTGAAGAAAATTTTCCAGCGGGGCCATGATGCGGAGAACGCAATAAGGCCGTTAATCGAAGAGGCTCGTTTTGATCTGCTCCCACCCTTAACAGGGACGATTAATGTTGAAGGTCTCCCGCTGTTAGCTTCGTTTGATGGCGTTGGCGGTAATATTGTTTTTGAGCATAAATTATTGAATGAAACTCTAGCGCAAAACATCAGGAACGGGGTTATAAGCCCTCTGTACTATTGGCAGTTAGAGCAACAGATGCTGGTTGCGGGAATATCAGTCGCTTTGTTTGTCGCTAGTGATGGGACAATGGAAAACATGGTCTCAATGATCTACCGGAGCCAGTCAGAACGCCGGGAAGCATTGATTGCAGGATGGCATCAGTTTAAAAAAGATTTAGCCAGCCATGAGGTAGTCGCCAAGGCTGAGCCTATTATTGCTGTTGAGCAAGAAACACTCCCCCAAATCTATGCAAACGTAAACGGAAGCGCAGTCCAGACCAACGCCCAAGCAGTTCTGGTAAAAATCAAAGAGCTTGCATCAAGTGAGCTTGGTCGGCCTCTGAATTGTGACCAGGATTTTGCAGACAAAATCGCTCTTGTGAAAATGGTAGGTAAACAGGAGGACGCTGTTAATGCACAAATATTGGCCATACAGAATGGACAAGGGGAAATCACCGATTTTATCAACACGGCGAAAGAGGTTTCGGCTTTGCTGCGGAAAATCAGGCTTGACGGGGCCAGCAGTATCAAAACTGAAAAGGAAAGAAAAAAAACGGATATTATCAACAAAGCAACCGTCGATCTGATGGTTCACGCAAGTGTTTGGAATAAATTACTGGCTCCAAGTTCTGTTGGTGATTTTATCCGCGAGCCATTTGATTTAAGAGCAGTTATCCACGGAAAGAGCAATCTTGATAGCATAATGGCTGCCGTAGATTCTGCTGTCGCTGCCCGAAAAATTGAATTCGATACAAAATTGACGAAAATTGTAGCGAATATAAAAATCATGCGGGCTCCTGGCGAGAGGTTGGGGTTCCTTTTTGGCGACTGGATGGAGTTGGTCTTTTTTGATCCAGAGGCGGTTGAAGCTATTACAAAATCGAGGGTGGCAGAACATATCGCAGCAGAGAAAAAACGCCTTGATGTTGAGCGAGAGCAGATGAGGATTGAAGAGGAGAAAAAAGCCCAAGACAAAGCGGAGAGCGAAAGACAGAAAGAGCCAGCCACTATCATTAAACCCGACACCACGTCTACTACTGATCTTGACCCATGGAAACGGGAATTACGCCAAATTGACACCGAACTTGGTGATGAACTTACTAAGAGAAAAAATCTACCAAAGGACGGCTCAGAAATCACTGTCTTGGTTCCTACAGTCATCCATTGGGAAACATACCTACCCAAAAGCATTCAAGCGAGAAAGGGTGTAAATGGACGTTGGGTGGACATGGACGGTTTGAAATTTCCGTTTGATCCCGAAGATTTGGTGTAGGCGGGATATTCTGCCAATCATCGGCGGGCTAGAAAGTTTCTCTGACAGTAATAACCGAATAATAAGAGGAAATACAAGAAATGGGAGTCAGTTTAGAAAAGAAATACAAAACCAGAACTGGTAATGACGCTTGGATATATGCAGTTAATGTCGGGCCGTCCAGTCAAAGGGTGCATGGTGCAGTTTTTAATAAAGGGGAATGGATTTCTTGTGAATGGAACTCTAATGGAAGAGTATATAATGACCGAACACATGTTTCTGATATCGCAGAAATACCTCAGATTATAGCGGAGGATATTTTCGCCAGTGCTATTTTCCAGTTTGGCGAAGAAAGCCAGATCAATATGGCTATAGAGGAGGCAGGGGAGCTTATCACAGCACTTGCAAAACGGGACCGGAAACATAACGGTTCCAGTATTGTAGACATTGTTAGTGAATTGGTAGATGTTTCAATCATGATGAAGCAGATGAAAATGATCTTTGATGATGGTCAAATGTTCGCCCGGATTTACCAGGAAAAATTAACAGGTCTTGCGTCGAGATTGAAAAAGGAATAACCGGGACGAATGGCAAGCTGACTTTGATAAAATGATGAGATAGTTGGAGAATTAATATGCCCATTGAAACTATAGTGCAAAAGGATTTGACCGGGGCGTTAAGGCCATCTACTGACCATGACCAGGCACTATTTGCAAAGTTTAAAACTGGGCAAGCTCTGCGTGTGACATTAACAAAAGTCTCTGCCCGGTCTTTGCAGCACCACAAGCTATATTGGGGCGGGCTAATTGCGCTCTGCATGGATTACTGGCAACCTTCCGGAGGTCTGGTGACAGAAGTAGAGAAAAAAACTCTGAGAGCCTTCGCTGCTTTTTTGGAAAAGAAAGGCAAATCAACCGGAGCATTCACCGAGTTAGCGAAACAGTTTCTTTTTGAACTAATAGAGATACGATCCGAAAAGATTCAGATACCGGACAAGTCTGATTCTGCGCTCCATGAGTGGATTAAAATAGAAGCGGGATATTATGATCTAGCGTTAACACCGTCCGGGATTATTAAGCGGTCAAGATCGATCAATTTTAATTCTATGAGCAAAGAGGAATTTGAGGTTTACTATCAAGCAGCTTTTAGTGTAGTCTGGCGGTACGTTCTCTCCCGCAAGTTTAAAACAGAAAAAGAGGCACAAAACGCTGTTGACCAGCTCACGAGCATGGGTTAATGAAATCTTTAACCTATCCCCGGTTTTATTTTGACGGAAATTATGAGGCATTGGGCGGGATAAAAAGCGATAGGCAATTCATCCTTGCCCGAATGGCACATATTCCGCCAGAAAAACAGCATGAAATAAGCCTGAGATATGAGGTAATTTACCGATCCGCCGGACCAGATAACAGGCAGAAAGCAAACGAATTTCTGCACGAAATAGCCTGCCATTACAGAGAGGAAAAGAAAAACTATGTTCGCAGCGACACAGAGCTTTGATATCGACACGCCAAAAAAGGGATTAGCCTCTACATCAGATCGGTTGTGGGTGGACGGGAAAGATGGCCATTGGTGGGTATGGGATCAAAAAAACTCTTTCGGTGGTTTTCTCCCCAGGCTTGTCCCCGATGCAAATGGGATGCCCCAAGGATTTATCCCGGTTATTGGCTCCAGTAAAGATGATGTTGTGGGATATAGGCATAATCTGTGATGGGTGAAAAACACGTTCACCATCCAATGGTTAAAATAAAACGAAAGAAGTGTCGAATTGTTTGTGCTTGTGGCATTAAAACTGACTGGTCTTTTTACGGGAAAGATGTTTGGGAGAGTTGGTTGAAAATCAGAGGGAATGTATGAAAATCCTTAAACCGAAAATATGCCGGGTATGCAAAAAGGCTTACACACCTTATTCATCCATTTCTAAAACTTGCTCTATTCCCTGCGCTATACAGCTCTCTAAGCTCGATAGAGTGAAAAAACATACTAAGGTAGTGAGTGACCATTTAAAAGCTATCAGAAAGAGCGACAGAGATGTAAAAGCTACATTAAAAACTAAAACTGAATGGCTGAGAGAAGCTCAATCGGTTTTTAATAAATTTATCCGGCTTAGAGATGCCAAGTTGCCGTGTATCAGTTGTGGTCGATTTCATCAAGGGCAGAATCATGCGGGCCATTACCGCACCACCAAGGCCCAACCGGGTTTGCGGTTCCATGAAGATAATTGTCACCTACAATGCTCCGTATGTAATAATCACAGGTCAGGCAATATTGTTGAATATCGTATTAACTTGCTGGATAAAATAGGACAGCAACGGCTCGCTTGGCTTGAGGGTCCACACCCTTTACCAAATCGAACCTTTGAAGATATTAAAGCAATAAAAAAAGAATATGCTTTAAAGGTGAAAGAGCTTATGATTTAAACAACCCAATGAATATCATCATTAGGGTCAAAATCAGCATGGAGATTGACCATTAATAGTCATCCAATATTTTCCATTTCCCATTAGCAATTTCAACTGCCCACTCTGTGTACCCCGTTTGTTTCCAAGGGTAAGGTCCAGATTGTACCATGTTATCTATAGTGTAAACGCCCTTATCTGTAAATACCAGCAAAACAGCATGGTACCCTCCTGGTGTTTTACAAGTAGCTAGTCTTAAGGCTCCGGGTTCAATTCCTTCACCTAGTAACTGTTTCTTGTATGCAAGAGCGAAGCACTGGCAATCAAATCCATCTATACCCCACCAGTCACCAGGAGTAAGATTCTCTACCCAGGGATGTTTAGCATTAACTCGTAGTGCCGAGGCACAAAGACTCATCCATTTAGCTAGATCCATCTCAGTAACTTGAGGAGTATGAAAATACTCTTTACCCTCTTGTGTCCACCTTTGATGATCTAATACGCCAATCCAACTTTTACCATCGGGCATAGAAATAGAATTTGGGATAGGTGAGGGTGTAGATATATCCTTAGATTCAAGAGCCTCTATAGCCTTAAGCATGGTTATAGTCTTAGACTCAATAATAGGTTTATCTTGCTGAGTATCTACCTCTTCTTGAATAACAGCCTTAGATTCATGCGAAACACCAACCTTATCTTTCGGCACATGTATAGAAGGAGGGGTGTAGCTCGCCTCTTTCTTAGAGCGTGTGCTATAGACAACGAAGCCTATAGCACACAGTAAGAATCCTGCTATTAAAATATAACCCATTAAACAGTTTCTCTATCTGCCCTATTCTTGTAATCTGCTCTCTTAACTACTGTTGCTATAAACCCCTCTTGAGTAGCAGGAATGGTTTTAACTAATGGATCATCCATCAATTTAACTTGCCATTCTTTAAGCATACGCTTCTTACAAGAGTTGATCTTACCTGTTACAGCATTTTGTAGCCACTGCTCTATATCAATCAAGTCATTGTTAAGGGCTAGTACGTCAGAGTCATTAATTTCAATTGTGATAATCATTGTTTCAGATTTCCTATTTCAGAGTTAGGCTACTAAATAGCCAGAGAATGTTGTTGTATCTGTTGATCCTGCAATATCTATAGTCTGCGTATTTTGCTGTATTGTAGTCGATATATGAGCAGTATCGCTAGCGTCCATATCGACTAAAACGGATATAGTAATTGTCACAACCCCAAAAGAAGCATTCGCTTCCATTGCTCCTGGATTAAAATATACTGAGTAGTTGTTATTGCTTGTAACAATGGTCAAAACACCGTCTGTGTTAGTAGGAGTAACATCCCTATAACTGACATTAGCTGCCAAAAGATATTTACCTGTAACCGGAGCAGTAAAGACACCTGTTGTAGTATTAAAATTAGATCCTTGATCAAAAGATTCTGTATTAAATATTACAGAGTATGCTACAGCATTGCCTGTCACATCGGTCAAGTCAGCACTAGAATAAGCTAAAAATGCTGGTTGTGATGCGGATGTTATTTCACCAGTATCAGATATAACAAAGTCTGTAGTATTTACTTGAATAGAATCACCTGTTCCCGTGTTGTTAACTTGCACTCCAGCTCCAGCACCACGGTTATCCGCAATAATGGTATTTCCTGTACCATCATTTCTAGCATATAATGCAGCTCCTGAAGCTGAAACATCACTAACAAAACTTTGCAACAACCCTCCCGAAAAGGCAGAAGATGCGGTTATAACAGATAGGCCCCAACCAGTAGTTAAAGCATCAGCATTTACGCTTATACCATTCGCAGTAGTTGCTTCAGTGTCAATATTTAAAGCAACACCATTACCATTTTGATCTATATTGATTCCTGTGCCAGTGCCAGCAGATGTAACCAACACACCATTACCTGTAGAGGGTAAAGTTACACTTAATCCACCACTTCCTGATGCTGGCGTACTAGTAAGTGTTCCAGTAGTATTAAGATTTAACCTTACTGCTGGAGCAGTATTTCCAACATTAGTTAAGAAATTCAATTCACCAGTAGGATACACTCCTGCTGTCTTAGCTCCCATTTGACATACAATAGATGCTGCTGAAAAGTTAGGCTCATTATCAGTATCTTGCCAAGAAAAATGAAGCCCTGCTGTGTTGCCCGTGGTATCATCTGAATTTGCAATTACTAATGAAGCTACTGTGTTACCAGCTATATCTGTACTTGAAGATGATCCTGTAACTGAAAATGTAGAAGTGCCTCCAACACTGGTATAGTTACTTAATGTTCCACCACCTACAATTGCTGTACCAGCGTCAATAATTGAAGCTAAGGTAGCTGCTCCAGAGGATGATAAAGTAGTAAATGAACCATCTGCTGGAGTTGTCCCACCAATGACCGCATCTACTGTACCAGCGTTAATATCAGCAGTTGTGGCAACTAGAGATGTAATAGTTCCTACAGAGGTTAAGCTAGAGGCAAGCACTCCTGAACCTAGAGCAGTAGCGGAAAGAACATCTGTACCTGCAATGGCGTATGTATCAGTTGTGGCTATATCTATACCGCCAGCGTCCCAAGTCCCACTTGGGCCTGTTATAGTACCGTCTGGACCTATAAGTAGATTCAGGTTTTCTGTACCAGCTGCGTTACAGGTCCAGAATTCCATCTGACTTGGCATCGCCGTGCCAGAAGGAGTACCGTCTACTTGAACTGAAATATGCCCACCAGCTCGTTGACTGACCCCATCTGCCCCAGAGAAATACAAAGTACCTAGTCCATCATCATCTTGAAGTATAGTATAATCATTTACATCTGTACCTCTAGTAGATGATAGAGCTAATAAAGAACCACCAACTCCAGGTGTTGTATGTCTAACCAACTGAGATGTTGCTGCCAATCCCGATCCTGCTAACAACTGCGTAGAACTTGCACCACTAAACATTACATTTGTGAGGGAATTAACTGTACCTATTTTTACTGTACCTGCAACAGTTATGGCACCTGATGAAACGATATTCCCACTATTCTCAATACGACAAGTTCCTCCAGCACTACCAGTTCCGCTGAACAAATGCCCATCACCAGTTGTCCTAGTTACATCAATAGCAGCCGTTGTACTAGACGCGCCAGTGTTAATATCTAGTGCTACAGCATTTCCATCTTGATTTATAGTTAAACCAACAGCAGCACCAACAGGGGTAGCAGTAATTGCTCCAGTAGCACTAAGAGTAGTGAATGAACCATCAGCAGGAGTTGCGCTACCAATAATACCATCGTAACTGGCTGCTGCTACGCCACCACTTGTAAATAGCAAGCTAAGGTCATCAGCAGCAGATAATGTACCTGCACCCTCTACATATACTACCGTTACTTCTAGCCATGTAGAATTGTCAACAACTGTTATCACACTGAATGTTGCATATGTTGCAGGAGCGCCACTTTTAGTGATTGTAATAGTGCCGTTCACAGGATTGGCGTTATCGTCCCAAGTGACTACCCTTGCACTTACATCCGGGTTCCCAGTTATGCTACATAATGATGACAGCGCGATGGATGTTGCATTGGCTATAGTTGCATTGTTTAGCCTGATATCGCCTGTGCCTGGATCTGCCATTGTTGTCGTTGAATCAAACGTCCAGGGAATAGCAATAGACTTTAGCTGTTCTGCATCTACGGATGCGGCAGCGGCACTTGCAGCAGAGGATACCACATCAGCAGCGGTTGACACCACATCAGCAGCAGTCGCTATTTCGCTTAATCCTGCATTAGTCTCACTTATTGCCGCATTATTTTCGCTGACTAATGCAGCAGCGGCACTTGCGGCGGTAGCTACAGCATCGGCAGCGGTAGCTACAGCATCGGCAGCAGTCTCCGTCCCAACTGAATTGGTAGCAGTAGTCCATGCAGCAAGAGCCGCAACCCATGCCTCAGCATTGGTGTTGAATGTGTCAGAATCTTGTGACCTGGCCGGAGCTGTCGGGAGAGTTGGGATCGTCGTCATTTTAAGTCAATCCTTCTATTTCAATATCTAAAAGTGATGCGGTAGGGTACGAGACAACAACATCAAAATCCCTATAAAAACCATAAATCAAACTAGCTCCGAACGATGATGATCCTTGGAACACTATTGGTGTAGCTCTAAGGTCAGCTAAAGTGTTAATCACGTTATCTACATCATTGTTTTCGATTAGCGTTGTTAGGCTTGACCTCTTTTTATACCCTCGCTGAACGATGGTAGTATTTCCAAAATCGTCAGTCTGTTTTACTGAAAAATCTATAATGCCTAGACTCATCCCGTACTGGGTATATCCAAAATCGGTTATTACACCTGGAACTAAAGCACCTATTTCAGACATGTTCCCGGTGTCAGTAACTATCACTCTGATAGTAGCATCCCGGTAGGTGGGTAAATCGTCAAACAAATAGTTCCGCTTTCTAACTATTGGCTTAAAAAACCAACTCCACCAGGATGTTATTCCGCTCGTTGAAGTAAGATTAACTGTAGAATTATACACCTCTCCATCAATTGCATCAGTCATTATAACCTGGACCGTTGCTGCTGAAACATTCAGACAAGCCATTGCTGTCACTTGACCTATCACATCAAGAGTAACGTCTACAGTATCGGCATTCGATGTACGGGACGAAACAGAGGCATCAAACATTTTCCAACGGTTTGTAGATCCCACCTGAATCCATTTTGTCGGGGATGATATTGGAGTGTTGCCAACGTTTGAAGCGACTAAACTTTCAAAAATTAAATGTATCGAAGCTGTTCCAGTATGTGTTCCTGCCTGTGACCCTGTAGTAACTATCGGCGCACCATCTTTTGTGGTAGCAATTTGGAATGTATTGGTTGTCTTCTCTATCACCCAATAAGCAACGCCGGATGTTATTCCCGTCGGCAATGTGTCTGTTGTGGTGAATATAACGACCTGTCCATCCTCAAACCCATGAGCCGTCCATGTAACCACTCCTGGGGCAGCTATAGTGATTGTCACGGTAGCTGATGGGTTTACATAAATAACCCTGGCCTCAATGGCATATGTGGTGCCGACTAGCCATGCAGCGTAATCAGCCTCCGTCACGTCACTGCTAGTCAGGGTGGCGTTATTTATGATTGTTGGTTCAACTATTCTCATGCTGGAATCCTTACCGGTGGCGTACCTTCTGCGTCATGCCGTTCCATGAGTTTTCGCATTTTAACAAGGTTCATGGATTGCGATTCTCCAAGGGCTTTCAACTCTTGCCTGAGAGATTTAATCTCTGCCGTTGTGTCATTTGAACTGCCCATTTGCCGCATCATTTGACGATTATCAGCCGCAGGGATAATGCGTTCACCTTTATGGATGTTGGCGGTCATATCAAAAGGAACAACGTTTGTCCCGACCGCGAACGATGGTGCAAGAAGTTGATTACGTTGATAGGTTAACGCTGCTATAGAGTCAAAGAAAGCAGGGTCAGGTCCATGTGTATTAATTAAACTTCTGGTTTCTGCAATAGAAAATTCCAATTGCCTCAACCAAAAATCTTTATTTTTAGCCATATCAGCGGCAGATGTCCCTCGAGTTACCTGAGAGCTACCAAACTGTGTAGTACCTTCATTCCACGCAGATGCGCCTTTTAATGGATAACCGCCAATCCCGGCTGCTGCGGCGGCTGATGAAGAACCGCCAATCCCGGCTGGTGCGTTCTGTGCTGCGGCCGCTGCGTTCTGTGCTGCGGCTGCTTTTGCTGCTGCGTTCTGTGCTGCGGCTGCTGCTGCGCTATTAGCAGCTGTCATGGCAACATGAAGAGCCGATACAGCAGATGTTACGGATAAGACACTGGTATTAATACCTAAAAGGATGTTAGCTTGATTTTGATTCTCAGCAAGAATGGAATCTAGCCTATTTACTGACTCTACCATGCCTTGTAGGGTTAACTCACCTATGCTTAGCTGTAATTCGGCTTCATAGATTAGCTGGTCTAACAGTGCTGCCGATTGCGACCTTGATTTTTGAAACTCGAAAGCAGTTGAAAACCCGGATGATCCCGTGTCTGAAACAGCTTGAAGTGCCTCGCCAAATCCGGCAAACTGGCTTAACTTCCCACCGCTCTTGGAGAACGCAAGGGCATCCGTTAAAATCAACCGGGCATTTGCCACAACGGATGGTGTTATCTCTACAGAACGCAAAGAAGAAAGTGCAGAGTTTAAATCTTGCAGAGTGTTACTTACAATCGACATTGACTCCTCAACATCATTGGCAGCCAACTCAATTATTGAGCGTTCCGCCTCAACTGCTGAGCTTAGATTGTCCAGAGCTTTCGAGACATTATCACGAAGAACCTGACTGACTCTTTCTGCCTCTTCAATCTGGATTGATGCCGCTCTTTCTGCCTCTTCAATCTGGATTGATGCCGCTCTTTCTGCCTCTGCTGCAATGGCTGCGCTGGTTTCTTCTTCTATTGCTAGCTTTTTAGCTGCGAATAGTTCATTGATAGCCGTAGTCTCTTGACCAGCGCTATTAGCAATAGCTAATGACTCAGACTTCCATTTCTCAAGAGATTGTATGGCCGCGCCTGAAGGGTTAGATAAGCTGAGCAATTCAAGCTCTATGTCATCAATCAGTGATACTCCGGCAGCCACTTCCGCGGCCCTTCTGTTTGATTCAACCAGTAGAGCTGCTGTGCTTCTTTCTTCTATTGCTAGTAGAGCTGCTGTGCTTTTTTCTTCTATTGCTAGCACTTTAGCTGCGAATAGTTCTTTGATAGCCGTAGTCTCTTGGCCTGTATCGGTAGCGATAGCTAGAGACTCGCTTTTCCATGTCTCAAGAGACTGTATTGCTGCTCCATCAGGGTCAGAAAGGCTAAGTAATTCTAACTCAATTTTAGAAACAAGTGATGCGCCTTTCGCCACTTCTGCCGCTCTTCTGTTTGACTCAATCAATAAAGCTGCGTTACTTCTTTCTTCTATTGCCAATCTCTCAGACTCAAATTGATCTGTGATGGCCAACCTCTTCATAGTGAATAACTCTTCGATGTTTGCAGACTCAACACCTAATATCGCAGCATTCCTTACAGCTTCTTCTCGCCATTCATTAAGGGCCGATAGTGCTGCGCCTTCTGGATTAGATAGCTCTAATATCGCTTTCTCGATACCACCTACAAAATCTTTCTTAAACGATTCAATGGCTAACTCCTCAGCTTCGGCTACCAGATTAAGAGAGACTCCTAACTCCATGGCTTGCTCTTTGGCAATCTTGAATTGTGATTGAAGATTGATGAATGCTTTGCCAACTGCTGGCAATCCGTCATTAGCATTGATAATTTGCTCAAGCGAACCAACTAATATAGACTTAGCTTGAAGCCATGAGTTTAAAGCGGCCTCTACATCTGCACCACTGCTTGCTGACTCAATAGCTTTGGCGAGTCCTGGGGGAACACCGTCTAACACACCTTTAGATATTGCCCGGCCTATACCCTCAAAAATATGTGATTTCAGAACTTCAGGGCGACGAAAATCGTCGAATAAATTGGCGCTAGATAAAATCACTACATCTTCTCTAATGCTTTTTATGCTTAACCCGGTTTCGGCCAAAACACTATTAAATCCTGCCAGCATTTTGTTAAGTGCGCCTCGGCCATAAAAATCTATTGTGTCGGCGCCTACATTTTTACCTTTAACATTTTCTCTAAGCCCCCAGCTTCCGAGCGTGACTGAGCCTTCCAGGGATTGCTCCTCCTTCTTGCCAAATAGTCCTCCTACAAAACCACCAAGAGCTGATCCTATAAATCCACCAATACCTGGGAGGATCGCATTGCCTATTCCTGCTCCGATAGCACCACCTATCGCACCGCCTGTTGCATTACCCCCTGTTAGCGAAGCGGTTCCGGCACCACCTATAGCTCCTAACCCAAGAACACCAAGAGCACCGCCTACACCACCAGCAGCACCACCAGCAGCACCACCAGCAGCACTACCTAGACCTAATGCGTTTGATACGCTTGATAGACCTATATTAGCAAGTCCCGAACCAATATTAGCCCCTATGGATACGATCCACTGCTTAGCTGTTAACTGAAAAAGGGCATCAATTAATGTGTTTTTTAGAACATCTGTTAAACTTTCAAATGCGTTTTTACCACTATCAAAAATATCGTGAAACGTCCCCCGGAATTTATCGGAGAAACTATCAAGAGAATCTGCCCAATCTTCCTGCTGTTGTTGTGCTTCCCTGCTGGCTAATTCATTAGCTAATATGTCATCAGTATTGTCTTTAAGTATTTGTGATAAATTATCAATCTCAATAGTTAGTTCGTGTGTTGGAGGCTTTGAAGTTTTAATCTGCCTTATTAGTTTATCAAAAGCTTTCGTTTCTTTTTCTATGGCTGTTTCGTTAGCTTTAAGAGCTTTTGTTGATGCATTGGTCAATATTATTCCTGAGCCAGCTTCAGTGGCTAGAGCAGTCGCCGCTTTTTTCCTTGCATTGATATACTTTTGTAATGCACCTTTATTTTCTTTTAGTTCGACTTTTAAAGATTTTAGCCGGATAATATCTGCACCTGGAAAGACAATATTAAGTATAGAGACATCTCTTTTTTCTAACTCGGTTATCTGTTTGTTTATTTCTTCAATCCTTGCCGATATCAGAGATTCCGATTTTGGCAGGTTAAATGCCTCAGTTATCGCCGATCTGAAATTTTTAAGGAACGTGCTGAGATCGGAAAACTCAGCCAAAAACCCTCCTGTTTTTTCGCTTGCTGCTTCAACAGTATTACCAAACAAACCAAATTCGGTGTTAAGTGCTTTTAATGACTTATCAAACTCCCTACTTAATGCCCCGCCGCCGGCTAATTGCTTATTAATCACGTCAAGAGCTTTATCAAGCTGGTCAACTTGTGCTGCCATTGCTGGTATGGTTGACACTACCCTTTCGCCAGACAACCCAAAAGCATCCATTGTCTGAATGCCTTGACCTGTTGTCTTTTGTATCCTGTCTATCCCTGCTAGGAATTGACGAAAAACTGTGATTGCACTTATGCCAAATGTTGATTTGAGGGAATCCCCGGTTTTGCCAGTTATATCTTGAAGCAATTTAAATGAATCGCCACCACTATCAATAGATTTTTGTATAGTTCTGAATGTCAACCCAATTGCCGATCTTGCCAACTCAGCAGGTACGCCCATTTGGCCGATTGCTGTTGATAGAGCTAAAACCTCACCAGAAGATAGTTTGAAAGATGTTGTTGCTCTACTTATATCTTCTGATATTGAAACAATATCTGATTCGAATAGTTTAAATTTATTACCTAGTGCTGTTATCTGATCTCCAAGCCGTTCAACTTCCGAATTATTCTCACCTGTCAAAAATAACAATCTTGATAGTGATAATGCAGCGGAATCTGAGGTTATATTGGTGGTTCGAGTTAGTTTGGCGATAACTTCCGTAAAACTTGTTATATCATCAACACCCTCCACGCCTAACTGACCAACTATCTCAGCTATACCTAAAAGCTCTTTGGTCGATACAGGTATAGACAATGACAATCCTATCACGTTCTTACCGAGTTGTTTTATTTTATCCCCAGCCAGGTCAGATGTTTTTGCGACTTTAATTAACTGCTCTTCGAAGTTTCCGAAATCTTTTATAGGCTTCGATATAACTTTAAACGCACCATAAGCACCAGTCAAGGTAGTTAATGTGTTGGAAAGTCTTGCTGATTGGGATTGTACTACCGTGGATGTGGCGCCAAAAGCCCCTAGGGCAGTTGTCGCTGCTGTTATCGGGGCAACAGTTGATGCTGTTGCGGTTGTGAGCGCAACATTTGACACTGAAAGAGCAACAACAGACCTGTCGGCACGTCTGAGAGCAGAGTTGTAGGTGTTTAAAATCCTGCTTGCGGATGATATGCCGACACTTAAAGCTCTGGATGCTGTTGTGAATGCTCTTAGTGACAAGGTGAGGTTTCTAACAGTGCCATCGACACGTCTACCAACAATGTCAAGCCTGTCCAACGCATTGTTAGCATTAATTACATGACTTGTGTTAATCGGTATCTGTAGAACGTCAGTTGATGCCACAAAGTCACCTTTAAAAGACCAAAAACCAAGGGAAACGGTTGGTCAATCCGATTTCAGGCTGCCGCCCTATCCCTTGGTGGGTACATGACTTGAGGCCATCCATATTCTGTCAAGCGTTAATATGGCGTTTAACTCCCACGGCCTTAAATCTATCTTTGTAATCCTCATCCAGTCGGCTAAATCTCTATAACTTATCGGATTTGGACCCATTCCATTTGAACCTCTGCACCTATGTATGTCTCCGAACCATTGCCATACGTGAACTACTAAATAACTCATTTCAGGCTGTTCAAGTTCTGGCGGCTTTCTTCCTGTTACGTCCCAAGCGGCCTGATAATGATCTCTGATAGATTTTATGTTTTCTACTCTGTTTAGATAAAATTCTGACTCTGCAAACTCTGCTAAATTGCTTGTCAGTTCTTCATAAAAAGCGACAGATCGCCAATTGCCTCGTCAAGCTGGCCTGCTATCCATGGCAATCTTGTGAGCAACTTTGTTATATTTTCAAGATTACAAGCAAGCTCATCTTTGCCGAATGTGATTGTGTTTTTTTTGTCTTGTCGCCACCCAACAATGCAATTAGCGATAAATGCAATCTCACTATCTCTCAGTTTTTGGCTGGTTTGGATCTCCGATTCATTGCCCCGCTTTTTAGCTCGGTGAGCTTTGCGGAGAGCCTCATCTATCTGACCCCTGCTGTACTCTTGACATTTCGATGAATCTTTACCGACTACAGAAATAAAAATTCCTGTCGGCTTTTTCTGAACCGGATCGAGTAACTCTATCTCTTCTGCGTTATCACATGCCGCTGCTGTATCAAACTTTAAAATATCCATGACCATTTCCTTTTAAAAAGCCCGGAGACCAATCCGGGCTATAGTTTGGTCGGCTCAATTTTGAGCCGGCTGATTAGGGTGCTAGCGAATCCTGAATAACGATTGTTCCAACAGGAAGGCCAGCGGTTGTAACTGTGTTTTCCAAACATTGAATAGGGAGTGTTTGACCGATTGCGTTGCCGTCCAGAGTTTTGTCTGCGCCTGAAAATTTAACCCTTGGCAACGTAATCGAAATGAAATCTGAGGTTGCTGTGCTATCTTCCGGCATGACCAGCAATACAGCAACTTCTGTTTCATTTAGGAACAAATCTCGCAACGTGGCATCCTCAAAAAGTGCGCTCATGCTTGCCGTTACTTTTAGTGGACCAGGCAGAACATCGGGAGAATTGCTTGACCCAATAACTGTTGGAGTGGTGTAACCTCCGTCTACGGTAATATCGGAAACCGTTGTCACTGCTGTTTGAGCTACGCCATTAATATAAAGCAGCCCTGTTGGTCCTGCTAAAATGCCGCTCGTTGTTGGTGCTGTTGGTGAAGTAAAATAAGCTGTTGTGCTTGTATCTTCGGAAAGGTACATAATAGGTATAGCGATGGTTGCCATACCATCCGGTGTAACGCCAAAAACTACACCCGTCATAACAGTATCAACAGCTTGCTCTGCTTGCGTTATGCCGAGATATGCTTTTTCTACGGTGTAGTAATCTCTTGCGTGACCAGTTAATGGCGTTGTCACACTTTTCCCGATCTGTGTAACTGTGAAAGCATTTCCAGACGATTCTGCTACTGCTGTGGTTCCGTTGAGGAATCTTCCTACCAAAACCTGTTCTGTCAGCGATGTGATTGCAACATTATTTGCATTGTTCCCTGCCTCAGCAAGACCAGTAATACGTACCACCATACCAACCCGGAGGCCGTCGGTAATAAAAGTCCCAGTCACCGCTGATGTAAGGGTGATGACTGATCCCGATGCTGTTACAGTAATGTCCGATTCAGGACCGCCGACAATAGCTGTAGCAAATGCACCTCTTAGAACTGATGCTATATATTCTGCAAAAGTCCCAGGTGATAGTTCGCCGGAGATAGTGCCTGTGCCAGCTTTTACGCCTAACCTTGCGTCTCTCAATTGCTGGCTTGATAAAATCTCTGCCGACTCAAATAAAGCCCTGTTAAGGTTTGCATCAATAGTTGTTCTACGAACCGTTTGTGCGCCCGATGCGGTAGCCTTGGTTCCAAGACCCGACTGTTTTTTTACTATCAAATTTTGAAACATATTTCCGGCAATAGTCATGATCTTAATTCCTTACACGAATTCGTTTGAATAAAATGGTATCTTAACTGCTACTCGCCAGCGGTCATTGTCTCTTACTCCTGGCGTTATTTCTGGCGTATTTCTTATGATTACTGTCTGCCCTGAGTTGACAAAACTCGCTCCACGCTTAAAGGTTGCTTTTATTAACTCTGCTCTTGCTTCGATTGCTGCTGTCCCGTCTAGTAAATGATACATTAATGAGACTTGCAGATACCCTTGCTGTCTTACTAATGTAGTGGCTGCACTGCCGACAGCCGGGTTAACAGGTGTTGCAAATAGCAAGTTAACTAGCTGATAAGGCGTTCCGTTAACTGGTGTAAATGCTACATTCTCCCAACTGGTTGATAAAGCAGGTGACAAACCGTTTAATGCTACCTCTAAAGCTCTGCGGATCAATAGGTTACTCATTGTGCCGCCATTTGAAGTATGCCGTTAAAATCTATCTTGGTTAATTCAACCATCCCTTGCGGAGCCTGTTGAGAATGACCTTCCTCTAATCGTCTGGCGTATGGGACCATGTTACTCACCCAGTAAATACCGCCAACAGTTGATGATTCGATAAAACTTCTCATCGCAGATAACGATTTGGTTTTTCCAGGGTCAAAACCATCAATCTCTATTGCATTTTTACTCATGGTCACTTGCCAGTTTTGGACAAAATGACCGGGTTTATATCCTATGGGAGGTGTCCAGTTATATTTAACAGGATCACCAACAGGGGACCGTTCAACAATCTTTTCGACAAAACCAAATATAGCTTTCTTGTGCGTAGTCTCAATCTGCTTTTTCAGAGACTTCATTTCTCTCGTTAAAGACTGTGCGAAATTACCCATTACGAATAATCAACTCATAACCAAGAACCGTACCGCCGGGATTAATTTCTTTTATCCCGAGTATCGTTCCTTTCAAAGATCCAAATGTCATTTTATCACCTAGACTCGGAGCCGTGCCAAAAGGCAATAAAACTCTCTTATCTGTCTGAACCACTAATGACCCTCCTTGCAAAGTTTGGCCTATAGTACCCGCTGATATATCAAGCAAAGCAGCGTTAACCGTGGTGTCTACGCTTGATACTATTGCTGCGCCCGTAGCAGGGTTATATGCGCCCTCGGTCTCAACAGTAATAACAGCAGTTGACCAGCCAAACTCCTCAACTAAATCGGTGAAAGTATCTTGGAAATCTTGATAATCTTCGGTAGCCATTAAACATCAACCAAAAGGAGTTCAAATTCTACCGATACATCGCCTGTGGTTAGCGTTACCCTCCCCATAAATCCAATATCGCACGGGCCAGGAAACGGGCCTAATGGAACAGAGAACGATATATTAGTGGCACCTACCACACCAACATCACGCTCAACCATTCTTATAGCATCAAACGGAGCACTAACAACGTTAGCATTTTGCCGCTGGAATAAATAAATATCGGCTATTTTGGTGGTTGCAACTGTAATTCTTTTTGATAAGATATAGCCAACCTTTCCCAGCGGCACAAAGCAAACACCGATCTGTGATTGCCCGAAAGGAAATGGGCTGACACCTATTTTTTCCCAAACTGCCCCGCCTCCAGATTCTTGCACTGTTAACGTGCCAGCATGTGAACCTGTAGAAGCATCTGCATAAGTGCCGGAATCCTCAACATGGAAGCGGCACATTCTCAGGCTGTCCACTGGTATAGCGACAGGGGTTGTGCCGTTTAAAGCTACAATTTCCTCTGTTATTTTCCAGTCTGCTTTTGCGCTAAAAATGTGAAGTGATCTAGCTCCGGTCCCTGCTGCTGTGTCATTAGCGTTATCTGAAACTATCTCTAATGCTGTTGGTGTTGTCGGTGTCCTATAAAAGCCAGATGAAGTTATAGGCTGCATTGTTGTGCATATGGTTGACGCTCCAAATTTATGTATAATTTGTAGACCAGGGATTTCATTGTTGACTACAGCCGCCCGAAACAGTAAATCTTGGCCTAACTCTCGGAATATGCCATCAACGCCTTTTGCCACAATAGCAGCGTAATTCACAGCTCCCTGATTTTCTCCTGACCCGGAATATAAGCTCACCCTCTTTGAGTCCGTATAGTAAATGCACCCACTGTATTGAGTAATGGAGCCAACTGGTCATCAACCCGTGTGAATCTTTTTAAATTTGAGCCTGGCCCGGTATCGAAAAACTCTTTCTTGATAGCCCCGCCAACCTCTTTCGATTTAACGCTTTCGCCTGTGGTTGATGCCTGGAGATTGCCACCGTTCTCAATCTCCCAAGCAGCGTAAACTTGTGCTCTCTTTAATTCGACTGGGATAGAATCGGAATCAACTGAAAAGTTATCAATCCAAACTCCCGACCGAGGCCACTGCAAAGGATTGGCTTGTGCCATTTTCAACCCTTTGTATTGGCTTCGGAATGCTTCAAGGTAATACACAGCGTTACGCAATTGCTGCTCTGCCGTTGCGTCAACTGCGTCCAAATCCTGACCGAGAGGGGTTAGGATAGCCCTTGCATCAACAAGACTGATATAAGTATCAGCGTTCGCCACCCCTGCCCCTGTCTCTACGGTCAAAGCCATTATTTAGCAACCTTCTTTCTGGGTTTTGGTTTTATCTCTTCTGCGATAGGATTAATCAAAGAATAGTTTCCCGTTGCCAGATATTCATCTTCTTTATCTTTAGGGATTTGGAACGCATGACCGCCAGCATCATAGATAGTAATCATTTGACCACCTTTTTTACTGTTGGTTTTTTTTCTTTGGGTGTTTGGACGGGATCGACCCAAGGTTTTTCAATCGCTGAGTTAAAATCTGATTTATTAATCCAGACTTTAACGCCTTTCCGGTTTACCCACATGGTTTCTAATTCAGGCATAACAACCTCTTAGTTAAGATTTAAAAAGGGGCCGGGAATTACCCCGGCCCATTGATTTATCCTAAGAGAATTGCAGTATGCTCTGGTTTGATATTCTTCACGCCCCATGCCAAGGCAATCTCATACCGGACTTTCCGATAGCCTTTGTACATGGAGAATTCAAACGTCAAACCGGATCGAGGATCGGTGATTAAAACGGAATCTTCGGCAAGATCACCCTCGACAGGACGTGCAGGAGCACGAGCAGCAAGGATGAGAGCAGAACGGTTAAACACCATGTTTCGGGCAGCAGCGGCACCGACAGTCATAGCGACAGCCGATGCAGCAATAGCTTTTCGCAGCCCAGGTGCGGCGATAACGATTGTGCCTGGAGCAGTAACGCCAGTTGTCACCAGATATTTGTTGGTGTCGTTTGTGAAAGTCACATAATCACCAGCTAAAACAGTGCCAGTGCCAGTGATAATAGGAATACTTGTAATGCCAACAGCAAACCCTGCCGTTGCGCTAGTATAGTTAGCTCCTAAACCTGCAACATTGGTTACAATCTGTGCAGACTGCCTCAGATCCAAACCAGCTAGAGGCAACAGAATGCCTTGACGCTGAATAGAATCAGTTCCGGCAACATTTGCTGATGCCTGTTTACCAGTCAGGATTGCGCCAGCAGCAGTATTCATAACCAGTTGGTTGTCAAACTCAGGTGCGCCGTTATCCAAGAGGATACGCTTTGCCTGTGTTGCGTCGGTAAAATCGCCAGCAGTCCCAAACGGGGTTGTCGCTGATGTGCCGTAGGCTCGTGAGAAGGTTGATTGCAAAGCGGCCAAGTCGGCCTCGACCTCGTTAACCAGTGTTCTAATACGCTGAGCAATTTTATTTGCCCGAACGTTAAGATAGCCTGCTCCGGTACGGATACCTTTTTGATCCTCACCATTAAACCCAAAAGAGTACGATTTTGAGTTACTGATAGTGATTGTGGTTACTGCGGAGGTTTCTCCAACTGGATCAGGGACAACCATGGCTGGAGTAATATCGACACCAGCCGAATATGCTGGCTCAACATCAATATCAATGTTCTGACCTTTAGCCACACGATCGGCACTTGCCGACATAGTGACAGCAGGGATTAGCCCGGTCAATTCACGGGATACAATGTCTAGAGCTTCATAGACATCGGGGATCAATGCGGTAACGGTATTCTCAGCCATGGTGATTAGTCCTTATCAGTTCGCAATAGTGCCACCACTTTTAAAGTGATCGGCCAAAGATTGAGGCGACATGGTATCATGTTGCGCTCTAGTAATTTCCTTGGCTCCAGCATTACTGTTACCCTGATTGCCGGGAGCATTACCCCCTGAACCAGCACCACCGACGATGTATGAGGCATGGCCTTTATCGTCGTTTAATTCCTGAACATACTGCTTGATATCTTTTGATACGTCAATTGGCTGGACACGCCCATTTCGAACTTCCAGACCTTTCCGGTATTGACTTTCCATGTAAAAACTTGCCGCCGGATTGTTTTGGATTACATGTTTTCCAACCAATCCAGCTATTTCAGCGGTTAGTGTAACATTATCTCGCTCAATTGCAAAATCTTTTTCTTGTTTTATATTTTTATCTTTTAAATCTTGAATAAGTTTTGCGTTTGCGTCCCTGGCAGCAATCCATGTTTCGTTGTCTTTTGCCATGGACATAGCAGACTCTGAGGCTGCCAACTCAGCAGCGTCTTTATCTTTACCAGATTGAATGGCTGCATCCTTTGCAGTTTTAATTTTACCTAGCAACTCGGTGTTTTTGTTTGCCACGCTCCCAACGTCTTTTTCGTACTGCTCATTGAGTTTGGCTTGAATATCTTCTGACACTTCTAGACCTTCGAATGATAATGGCATGACCGTGTTTCCTTTTAATTAGTGACCAGTTAATTTATTTTTTGCGTGGGGCTGGTTTTCTTGCGCCGACAGCAGCGACCTTCTTTAATCCGGCAAGCTGTTTTGATTCGCTTGCCACCATCTTTTTCGCCTGAGCCGCTGCTGATTTGACTCTTGCAGGGCTGGCTTTGATCTCGTTAGCTCTTGCAAGGGTTCTTGCATCGTCTTGAGCTTCCCATTGTTTGTTCGTTAAATCTGCCATGTGACCGTTTCCTTTTATAAAGCCGCTGACCAGTGCGGCAAGTTGAACCTGTAAGAAATCCTTACAGGCTGATTATGTTATTCTGTCTATCCGTAAAACCTTGCGCCCAAACCATCCAACAAACTGCTCGCACCATGATTCTAGGCTCCAGTTAAACTCGTCAACTATGTTTTTGTAATCATCCGGGTTAATCTCTCTGATTTTATAATACTCGCAAAGATCTGCTTGCCATCCAAATGTAGTCTCAAGGTGTTGCCCGTTACTGTCTACATTTAAATAGTGCAAAATTGGCTCGCCGTAGTGGTCAATGTAGATAGTCTCTACAACGCCACATGTATGGGTACGGCTGTATTCAACTGCGTTTAGGTGGCATTTGTAGTTGAATAATCCTTGGGTTGGAATAGGCTTGATTATTTCATATCTGGTCCTGATGTATCTTTTAAGCCGTTCTTGGGATTTTTTGATCAGCCATTTTTTCATACGTCAAACATGCTCCATACGAAAAATACTACCAGAACAAAAATAAGTGCCGGGATTTCCATTATATTCCTGCCTCCTCAAATACAGCCGGACGTTCTGCCCTCATTTCTGCCAACGTCAGCGGCTGAAAGTTACGGTCTAAACTCAACCGGGAAAATTCTTTACTGGTTAATCCACCGTTTCGCAGTAGCTTTCCTCGGTTTGGTCCGATGGCTAAATCCTGAAATTTGAGTGGTTGAGTTTTGAGCCAATCGTAATAGGATAAGTCAGAAGTTGCACCAGCAGAGGACAGTCCATCTTTTAACAACCTACCGTCGATAACTGGTGCAATTGTGCTCCTGCATGCCCAGTGAGCTGGAGGCAATGGCCCTTTCCCAAAAAAAAATATTTGCCCACTCAACCCCCGGCAAATCTGCGAGGTTTTACCGTCCAGAACCGATACCCATCGATACTGCTTAATAGCTTTTTTTTTCATAGCCTCAACACGGGCCACGGTCGCCACATGCTGAATTGCGGTTGAGATAACCGCTTTATGGTTTCGTCTGATTTTCTCCGAAACACCGTCTCTAAACTTTAATGCTTTGGTACCTTTGATTCTCAAGATCAAATCTTGAACAGACTCGCCTTGTGCGTAACTTTGTCTGATAGCAGTAGATACCAAGTCAGCCGAAAGGGTTTTAAAATTATTCAGGAAAGGATTTAAGAGAGGATTCTTTAGCCCGTCAACCGCCATGGGCCATAGCAGATAGGCTGCTATAAGTGCCTCTGTGGTCAAACTATCTTCTTTTTGTGTTGGTTCCAGTAAGACAGCATTGAGAGATTCTTTCTCAAAACTTGATTGGTCCATGGCAAGTTCACCAAGAGCAAGGGCTACACTCTTATCGAGATAAGCCCCAATCTTGCTGGTGACGATTGCAGACACGTCTACTCTCAGCCGGGTAGATTCTTTTTGTGTTCCTATTTCGAAACCCTCTTCAATTAATCTTGCAATGAATGCTTTTTCAATATCAACCACAACAGGCAAGAATTCTTTCTGTGCTTGCGCCTTTACCCGTTCAAGCATGACCTGGTTACGGGCTGCAAGGTTAATTGATTTGTCTGGAGTTACTGGCAAAGAGATAGACCCCTAAATGTTTGATTTCAAAACAGTATAAAATATTCTTTTCTTTTTTGCAAAATAATACTTGCTTTATGGTCAATGGCCCTGTATTGTTCTTAGCAAGCAAACCAAAGACATAATGTAACCCATCTTGAAATTTACGCTTAACCGGAGAGAAAACATGAAAGCCCAAACCGAAATAACTGCACTAGCAATACAAGCATTAACCCAAGCCAACGGCGATAAAGAAGCTGCTCTTCAAAGATTCAAAACCCTCCTTGCTCCCGTATGGAAGAGCATGAAAGAATCTGTAATCAATAAAGGTTTATCCACGCTACTTGATGAGGCCGGACACTCAACCCGCAACATTGATATAGCAGCCCTTGCGAGGGCTAAGCAGAACCCGCCCGCCCTGAATAATGAAGCTCTACAGTCCAGCATGAATGCGGCCAAGAAAAGTATTTTAGACTCTTGGTTTGTGAATGGCAAGCCCCTTGGTGATAACACCCGGAGCGACTTAACCGGGGAATCCGACAGGCTAACTCTTCAAGCCAATGGAGCAAAACGGAAAGCAATTTTTTATACCTCACTTTCAAAACTTTTGAAAGGTGATGAGATCCTGCGGAACAAAGCAGATGATAACAAAATTTCTAAGGCTTGGAGCTTGAGTCTTGACGGTGGCTAGCACGGAGCGAGATTTCGTAATCCTTTAAAAAATTTTGCAGCCACCTTTAATACACGCCTAGCCCAGTACTAATGTTTAATCCATTGATAGCATTTGCAGGCGTTTAAAAAATAGAAAGGTCTGATTTAAAATCGAACCTTTGAAATATTATGGATAGCTCAATGTGGTAATTTAACGCAAAAAACATGTTAGCATCCATGCAACAGAATAAATACAATGTGGGTAGCACTGGTTTACGTTGACAAACCTACCGAGAAATTTGCACCCATACAAGATATTGAGCTAGCTCAAACAAACGATTCAATTCTTAGGTTGTATTAGCAGCTCAACTATAAAGCGGTAGAACAATAAGGCGATTCTAAACCAATTCAGAGTTTTTCACCGCTATAAATACTTGGCTTTGGTTCACTGAAAATATGCAACCCTGTACCTTATTTAGTCAGAGCCAAGTTAACTTTTTGACCATGGATTATTTGTAACCCTATTTATTCTTGTCAACCCAAACCGGAGAGAAAAATGACAAACCAAGAGAAGAACTCAATATGCCTACAGATTATCAGTAACCACCGATTCAGGCAAGCAACTATCAAATCAGTTTTACGCCTGAACAATCAAACCGGAGCCATGACCCGGACATTGTGCGGTTATAACCCGTTTGGAGATGAAAAAGAGCAGGCCATTATTATCAAGCGAGCTTCCAAGATTCTGAATGCCATGAACAAGGGTGACAGCCTAGATGGTGAAGATGGCGACATTATGGATATTGTCCTTCCGTTTTCCATATCCCAAACCGAAGCGGCAAAACCTATTGTTAAATATCAGCGAACGCTCGAAAAGCAGATGGAAAAACTAGCCAAGTCTCTCCCCGTGTGGTCATGGGTTGAGGGAATACGTGGGTTTGGACCATTAGCCCTTGCTATGCTGATTGGAGAGACGGGGAGCCTAGATAAATACTCTAACCCGTCGAAAGTGTGGAAACGCATGGGAGTAGCTGTTATCAATGGAGAGCGACAAAGGAAAATCGCTGGAACAACGGATGAGAAAAAAGCAGAGGCTATTGCCCACGGCTACAATCCATCAAGACGCTCGGTTCTTTTCAATGTTGGCGATACAATGATAAAGGGAAACCGTGACGGGAAGTATCGCACAACATACCTAGCCAGAAAAGAGCTTGAGGAATCTAAGAAACCAGATGATTCAAAAATGGCATGGCATCGTCGATCTCAACGGTTTATGGAAAAATTACTTATAAAAGACCTGTGGCTTGAGTGGACAGGAGTTGAATACAAGCCTTATGGTTCATGATATATTGATCTAGCTCATTCTAAATATTCATCTCTTCTTGGGATTTTGCAGATCAACTTAATAATGCGTTAGCTCATTTTAATAATTTAAATACAAAAGCAAGACTAGCAACGCAGCAACACACAACCGGGAAACTCACAAACATGGTTTTCACCTATTAGCAAATTTGTTCCCGTACTTTTACGCTGTGTAGCACAATTAGGAGATATAACACTTAGAGTTTTTTTGCACACAGCATCCACGGGAGGACAAATTGACCAACACAGAACTTAGAGAGTGGCGGGCATCTCAAAACATGACCCGCAAACAGTTGGGTGAGTTATTCAACACGCCAACAGAAACAATTAAGAACTGGGAGGCAAGGCCAGAGCTATCTGGACACAGGAGAATACCGGGGATAGTCCCGGCCTTTATTGGCCTTTATGATTCGGTTCTAAACCCAAGCCAAGAAATAATCGGTGCTGGCACGATAGCAGACGAAAACAACAACTCAAACAATGTTGAATGTGTTTGGGACACTATGGTTAGCGCAATACTGGAGGAGGAACAATGGAACATATTGCACATATAAAATCCGCAACAGGAAAGCTTACCATATTTCACTGCTGGAAATGTGGAAAATCTTGGGAGGTATTTTTCTGGGACAAAAGAAAAAAGGAATCACAAGATTTAACTTGGTGTCCTTGGTGTGGGACTGTTGGTTTAGATAATGATGTTGCGAAATGACTGCGTGATTTTAACGCTGACTAAACCGGACTATCAGCCCCACCAAAACCTGAACCCGGACCCTCGTCGCCAATCTCGGCTATAATATCATCAACAGTTTCCTTGTCATCTAAATTAAAAACTCCAGCCCGGTGAAACTCTTCTAACCCTAACCTATGCGGGATAAACCCACCGAAAACCTCGGACACAATTTGGTTGCGCTGTTCCGGGGTTAGTGTGGGGTCTATAAATTCACGGTTTAAAGTTAGCCCGCCATCATACTCAACTCCGAGGAACTCAGCAACCCACCCAAGGCTCTTGTCGTAACCGTCTGCAATATTGACGCTTATAACGTCTAGTCTTGATGCTTGCGAGGCTTTCTGGGTTCTTGTTGCCTCCGCTGTTTGTGCAGGTCCGACCGGGGAAATTATTTGTGCGCCTAAAGATTCAATCTGCTTTTCTTTGGCCTCCCGCATTTTGCCCACCATGGTGTTAGCGTTAAACTGCAATACTCCAGCTTGGCCGCCATCGCCCATTAGTAGTAATCCAGCAGGGCCAAATAACTGAGTCTTGTCTGTTTTGTCGTTTGGGTTCTCTATGGCATTTTTATATGGAGTGCTTGCTATCCATGGAGTACCCGCACCCATCTGTCGGGAAGCGTCCTGTTCGTCTGCGTTGTCCTGATAGTGAGCTAAATTAGCAAGAGCGATTGCCTCAATCGGGATTGAATCAACGCTAATAAAATTATCAACCGATCCGATGGCGATGAATGGAATCTCTGAGAAGGTTGTTCTGTCGGCTTTGAGTGGCGTTCTTTCTGGCTCAATAATCACGCCTTTTTCGTCGAGAACTGAAACGGTATATTTACCATCTATAATCTCAAGAACCCGCCAAACGTCTTTATTCTCTTTTTTGTATTTCTCCCCATCAATTAAGGTTTTCCGTACCTCTTTTAGAATTATCAGAGAGTTATCATCATCCCAATACTGAATGGATTGTGCGGAATACGCTTTAATTGTCGGCCTTAATCCCGCTGCAATTTCCGCTTTGGTAACTGCCCGACCTGGACCCGCTGGCATATCGGTAAGAATGCCGTGTCTACCTAGCTTAATGACTTTGTTGGCCGTATTTCTGATATGGTGCATTAACGGAAAACCGTTGCCATCCGAGTCTTTAAGAATATATTCCATGTCGGGTTTCATTTCGGGGATTGACGGGTTTTTCCGGAATAACATCCCCATTAGCCCGTTTAGGGTTAGCTCGGTGTAATTAGTAAACCCTGCCCCGTAGATATAGTTCCGGTTGCGGGTGTTATAATATGCCGTATCTGTTCCAACAATAGGGATTTCGCTCAGGTATGTACCGTATTTAGCGATATCCTTTAATTTTAATTGTGGCCCGCCGTCCTCAATGTCTGTGACTGTAACCCACCTGGGGGAATACTTAACGTACTGCTCATGTAAGTCGAACCAGGTTGCTGTGAGTGCGGGTGTCGGCATTTGATACTCCTAAAATGTAAAGAGAATCATAGTTTACAAAAAAAATGAGATAAAATCAAAATATTATTTCTTTTTTCCTTGCTATGTTAAAATGGTTAATATATATTCAGTTCAACATTAATCAACCGGGGCGAAAGCCCCAACCACAAATGGTGATAAAATGACACCAACACAGCTAACCCAATTCCTGAAAACCAACCACCTGACCCAAACTGCCTTTGTTAAAATAGTCTGGCGTTCAAACCCTGAACGGTGGAATAGCGCAAGAGCCATGGTTAGTCAGTGGGTGAACGGGAGAAACCCGATACCTTCTTGGCTAGATTATATAATTGAATATTGGGGTTAATGAAATGAAAAGCACTAGCAAAGCAGATATAGCCTGTGAGATTGATGATGAAGAATGCACTATTGAAGTTTATAGCTGGGGATATTTTACGCCAGCTAAGCTCTACGGCCATCCTGACACATGGTGTCCAGAAGAAGGTGAGCCACATGAGTATGCCGTGTTAGATAAAAACGGCAATGAGATAGAGCTTTCAGAAAGACAGCATGAAGATGTTCTGAAAGAAATTGATGAATATTTATTGTCAAAGTCAGACAGAGATTAATCATACCACTGCCGGAGAAATAAAATGAGCGTAAATCTTAGCATTCACAGAGTAAAATCAATCAGCATCTCAAGAAAAAATGTTAGAGGTGATGATAATTGCCCAGACCACAACAGAGCAAGAATGGTCATTTCAACCGAAGAAGGCGATGTTGAAATTACTATGTACTCTGGTATTGATTTTGATCTTGAAATTATAGGAGAACGACCATAAATAGGCATGAACGTCGGAGTCAATCAGGTATTGACAAGATTAACAATACCCTACAAAAAGCACTTTCCTGTCATAGAGACGGGCAACTAAAAAAAGCCATTGCCTTGTATCGGAGCGTTGTCAATATACCGCCTATTGATCCTGTTGTCCTCTGCAACTTGGGAGCCGCCTTACATATTGATGGGAATATAAAGGCGGGGATCTCGTTTTACCGTAGAGCAATATCGCTAAAACCTGATATGGCCATAGCCTATTATAATCTCGGGAACGCCCTCCGAGAATCAGGGAAACTGATGGAGGCTGTTGAAAGTTATAAATCGTCGATAGCTATTGAGCCAGATTCTGTTGCGACACACAGCAACCTAGTTTTCGTCCAAGACTTGATGCCCGGAGTAAATACGCAAAGTATGCAAGCGAGCCGTAAGGTGTGGTCGGATGCTCTTGTTAAACCCCGGCCTATGATAAATCATGGCAACACTCCCGATCCCGATAGGGTATTAAGGATTGGTTATGTTAGTGCTGACTTCTACCACCACTCATCTGCATATATATTTGGGCCAATGATTATTGAACATGATCCTGCTAAATTTAAAATCTTTTGCTATGTTGGGAACTCCAACCATGACGATTTTACCCAGATATTTAAAGATCGGTCAACAGGCTGGCGATTAACTGCTGGCATGAGCGATAAAGATTTAGCAGAAATAATCAAAGAGGACGCTATTGATATATTGATTGATTTATCTGGCCATACGGGCAACACCCGACTACTAGCCTTTTCCTATAAACCATCACCAGTCCAGGCCACCGCTTGGGGATATCCTTTTGGCACACAAATGCCAGCCATGGATTATATTTTTGCTGATCCCGTATCTCACCCGCTAGATGAACGGCACCACTACTCAGAGACGATTATTGATCTGCCCTGCGTGGTTCATTTGAACTCTTACACTAATTACCCTGCCGTGGGCGTTTCGCCCGCCAGAAGATATGGAGTAATTACCTTTGGTGCTTTCAATCGGATGGAGAAATATAACGATGAAGTTTACGCAACATGGGCAGAAATATTAAAGCGGGTTCCAAACTCCATGATTTTGTTTAAAGCTCCACCTCTTGATGACCCAAAACTTGTAAAAACACTGCTGGCAATATTCCATGGCCACGGAATTTTAACGGATCGGATTATGACCATGGGCAGAACATCACATATCGACCACCTTGCAGCGCATAACCTCGTTGATATTATGTTAGAACCATTTCCCCATAACGGCGGGGTGACTGTTCTGGAGTTGTTGCGAATGGGAGTCCCGGTTATCACCTTGGATGGCCATAGCCCTTTCCGTGTGGTTCCGTCATTACTGGAAATTCTCAACCTTCAATCTTGGATCGCAAAAAATACTGATGAGTATGTTGAGATTGCCGTTAAATATGCCGCCGATCCAGACTACCTGGACAACCTGCGTAGTGAACTAAGAGAAAGGTTTGATAACTCGGTCCTTGGGAACTCTCCCCTGTACGTCTCCAAGGTTGAGGCTCTCTACAGGCTGTTATGGCAATCTTGGTGTACTACCGTAACAACCTAACAAGATAAAATAGCAATCACCTAGCCCACCTTGCCCCGATCTGGGTTATAGGCCGGACTATTGGGAATAGGTATGTGATATGGTAGCGGAACGCATCCGGTAAATGGTCGTTATTGCTAGACTTATCAGGATCTCCATTCTTATCGTACGATTGCTGCTCCAGGCATTTAGTTGTTTGTGGGCAGTTTATCGTATTTACTTTCGTTCTTCTGACACCTTCTGAATTACAGAACATGGCGTTCATGGCTGCAACGCTGTCTTTTACTCTCGGGTTCGCAGCATTATTCAGACAATACATCCCGGATAGATTTATCTGGGAAATATCAGTCTCGCTGGCGTTGTTCGATTTCCGGTTATTGCCCGAGCTATCCGGGTAAACCGTAATAGCGTGGCCTTGATAAGCGTTTTTAAGCGTTTGTATCATGGCTGGCGTGTCGAGTATTCCGCAATGTTCTCTAACGGCATGGGGATCACCATCACGCAAGACAAAGACTATTGCAGACATATTGCCTACGTTAAAGTCCATCCCGATATGGAGTTGCTCTCCTGGCTGTATTTCTGTTGTGCAGTTGTTTAGAACTCTGTCAAAATTCTTGTAGACGGTACCGCTGGTGAGATTCACGAACTGGCCCATTATATAGGCTTCTGCCAGTTCTACAGTATACATATCCCGGAGAGAATCTATGTAGTCGTCTGGTAGATATTTTTGATTTTCGTAGCTTGACGCCTGGACCATGGAATACCCTGATTTCGGGTTGTCGGCAAATGTGTTGTACATATACCGGAACCCTTCAGGGGTTGTTCCGAATGACGTTACGTTAACTCCGTCAACCATTAACCTGTTTCTTTCCCTGATCTTTCTAGCGGCTTTCTCTGCTTTGTCTGTTGGTAGTGTGTCGATCTCATCAATAGCACATCGAGCGTGTTTATAGCCAACGATAGTATCAGGGTTATCCATTGACCGACACATGATAGTGCCACGATAACGGGAGCCGGAATATAGTTCTAACTCTTGGTTAGCTATCTTATATTTCGTTTTTATATCGAAGAAAAAAGCGGCTTCATCAATAGTTGGTGGGAATACGTCTTTGATAATTCGGTATGAAGGCCCGTAGAATCCCTGTAAAATCTTTGGATGCTGGCAATTGAACTGCAAAAGGTCTACGCATTCAATAAACGTCTTGCCACCCCCTAGCCCGGCGACGTACGCTTTGAACTTGGTGTTTAGCTGAGATAAAAATATGTCCTGGGGTGCTGATAGGACTAATGGTGGTGGCATATTAAATTAATTTCCGTTTTTTTAAAATAAAAGCTTGCACTATTTTATTGTAGGGTATATAGTACCTATAACATCAATCAACACAACGAACGGAGATAAAACAAATGGAAGTTATCGTAAATGAAGCAATGAAAGAAATAGCTCACTATTACGCTGGTAAAATCAGAGCTTCTGGTGTTGAGCCAACTAAGGTAAATCTTGATGCCGCCATTCGGAACAACTGGGATAAAATCAAAAAAGAAATATCTCAGTGTGCTGCTAATTCTGCTTTAATTCTTGGCGAGTAACTTTCAGCCCCCATTGCTGGGGGCATAAGCAACCCTAAACGGTGCGCTTGTAACAGAGGCGGTAAGGGTGTTGTTAGCTGATAACATAGCACTATTCCTAAATAATATCAATGATTACATTCAGAATCAGAAGGTATGGCTCAACGTACTTAAAAATAAATCATAAAATAATAAATTATTTCCTTGATATCTTAATCAACTGGTATATAGTACCCACATCATCAATTAACAAACAACCCCGAGAGAAACCATGAAAGCAGCTAATGCAATTAAAAAACTTGAAAAACTAGGAACTCTAATCCCTAACGTAAGAAAGAATTATAACACAGGAGAAGAAAAAATAACAGGCTACCACATGATAATCAAAAATGAGGTTCTCAGCTTCATTATTGACTCTGATAATGATATTAGCTGCATTCATACAAAAGGCGTTAAGGAAGAAACTGATTCAATGACTGATTACTTCCCCGGCTCTTTCCATAAGAACCTTAGCCAAGCCCTAAAATTCATTCAGAGCTACTGTTAACATCAACGGGGCGAAAGCCCCTTAATAGGAGCGCGAAATGATTAAACAATTAAAACAAATCCACAGCCTAACAAACCAAGAAATTGCCGACCTTTGCCATGTATCAATCCACACTGTTAATTCTTGGCTTAAACCTCCTACAAGCAAATCACACAATAAATGTCCACTGGTTTGCATTGAATTGGCATATCGCAAGTGTGGGGAGCAATTACCGCCTGAATTTGAAGAACGGAGAATGAAAGACTTAGCATCTCGGTTGCCATATCCATATAAATGCTAACATGATCCATATTAAAAGAAAAACGTCGATTGCACTCATTGAGGCTTATGCTCCACGGTGGCGACTGTTAACTAACATACTGAAAAACAAAGTATATAAAATAATTCAAAAACATGCAATTTTATTGTTGACGTCCCGTCACGGTGATGGTAAAATGTATTCAACAGTTAGGAACAAACCACAATTTAACCACGATCAAGGAGAAGCAAAATGAAATTTTTAATCCAACACAACTCCGGCAATGTCGATCAAGTAGATGTCAAATCACTGCTGTCCGCAAAACAGATAGCAACCAAGGCATTGTCTCATGGCGGTGGATCAGTTGCCATCTACGACGGTTGGGATGCCGATCAATCTCCCCTGTGTGTCCGCAAGATGTGGAAAAACGGAAATGCTTTCGGATGGGGAGAATGGGTTACAGGAGAGAGATTATGACATCATTGGAATTCCGGGAGTGGGTAAAATCACTCCCGGCAAAAGGGAAGAATCTTCGAGCTTCTGAAATACTCGGAGTGTCTATATCCACCATTGAACGGTACTCCCGGGGTTATGGTCGTGGTAGTAAAATATCACGACAATCCCAATTGATTATCAAATGCCGAAAAGAAATGAAAATACTTTTTTCACAATAAGCAAGCTTCCACGGAAGAAAAGAGTATCGGCTACTCAACAGGCTTTTCTTTCGTCTTGCCTATAGTGATTTTAACGTCTGATACTGCTGGCATGACCTGGACTTGAATCGGGATTACTGGAGCATCGTTATCTTGCTGGTTTTCATCTGGCATCCGCTTCCAATTTTGTGGCCTTTTATTGGTCAGGAAGAACATTATAGCGGTGTCAGATGCGGCTTGTTGCTTGGTAATTACCTTCTGCACCTTTTTAACCCGTTCCCCATCCTTTTCTTGGCTGTTATGAGTCTCTTTGTATTCATAGCCAATAGCCCGTTTATATAGGGATTTTTCGACGTTAAGAATCTTTTCTTCGTCTGAATCTATAATTGCCTCCAAAAATTCAGGGTGAGACTTCTTCCAGTTAAACCAAGTTCCGTTTGAAATATCCATCGCAACCATGGCCTGTTCTTGAGTCATACCACCAGCAATCAATGCTTTTGCAATAGTCGCATTTTCCGGTCTATACCGGGTTTTCCTGCCAGCTACCTGCGGTTTTCTCTTTTTAGGTGTCGCCATTTATACGTTCCTGTTTAATAGTGGTGAATGTTTTGGTTGTGCCTTCTAGTGTGGCTTCTTTGCCTGAAAAATTAGTGAACCTGTTTATTATAACGTCACAGTAATCAGGCGACAACTCCATACCGTAGCATTGGCGGCTTGTTTTCTCTGCTGCTATTATAGTTGTGCCAGAACCGGAAAATGGTTCGTATATTAAATCACCCCTATTGGTCATTGCTTCAATATAGGTCTCTGGCAGTTCAACTGGGAACATTGCTGGATGAAGTTTGCCGTCTGCGGTTCCGCATCTTGTAACAGTCCCAATCTTCCCGAACTCAGCAGTTACACCGGAACCTTGCTTTAAAGTACCATCAGCTTGCCTATTAGTACCAGACTTAGAGCCTGCACTTTTATTTGGCTTTGTCCTGTTTAAATCTTTTGCATTTAATCCATAGATCATGATCCATTCATGCCATATCGGGAAAAATGCAGTCTGGTTGCCTATACTGCCGCCAAGTCCTGACCTATCCCAAACATTCCAACTAAGCAAACATAACCCATTTTTCTTAGCCTCGTCAGTGTAATCATTCCAGTATTCGTTTACCTCACCCTCCTTTCTAGAGTAACCCAAATTAACAGCAAGATACTCTGCTTTCCCTGTAATAGCAGAAATAAATGTTGCAAGGTGTTTTGTGCTTAAATCGCCACCGTTATACTCTCTCTGGTCCGAGTAAGGTGGAGAAGTAAAGCAAAGGGGTGCCTTCTGCCCATTCATCAACAAAGCGACAGTCCCGGCATCCGTGGAATCCCCGCAACATAATCTGTGCTTTCCTAACAACCAAATATCACCCAACTGGCTAACAGGCTTTTCCGGCACGTCTGGAACGGCATATTCAATTAATTTGCTTATAGGCCATTCACTATGCTGTAGCATTTTTGTATTTCCTTGCTGCCAGTTTCTTTAAAAACATCCTGGTTGCAGATTGATGTTCTTTTAAAATTGACGTAAATACCAGTCTTGTGGTGTCTATATTCTCTTGCGTTAACTCAACATCCCAGTAAGCAATCTCTACTATCTTGTGGTGCTTCTTGCATAAAGGTATCAGATTATTGCTTGAATTATCATTATCAATTCTGAAAGGAATTATATGATGGACATCAAGTTTTTTCATGGTTCCGCATAAAGCACAAAAAGGGTTTTCCTTTAATGCTTTGTTGCGCTTCATCCTCCACTGAGACCCTCTGCCTGTTGATCTATCAGGAACACACATCCAATCATTATAACACTTGCGAGAACAAAAATTTCCTGACGAATTAGTCTTGCTGGATAATGTGCTTTTTAACACAGAAAACTGTTTTTTGCAAAACTTACACTCTCTATGCTCTTTGTTTTCTTTGTTTCTACATTCTACTGAACAATATGTATAATTTAATGTTTCCCTAATCGCTTTGCCGCATGCATTACAAGGAACCCTTTTAACTCTGTACTTGCCTTTACATGCCTTGCCACCCCTTGCCGACCCACATCGCTTGCATACCTTCGGATTTGTGTCTTTTCTGACTGTAAACTCTGCACCACAATCATTACAAATGCAGTCTTTAACTCCATTCCGTTGTGCTGACTTGCTCAAATGGCCTAATTCGATAACAGGGACGTGGGTTAATCCTAACTTTCTTGCTCCAGCAATTCTGCCATGACCAGCTATTATACCGTTTTTGCCATCTGTCAGAACCGGGTTTGTCCATCCAAAAGCCTTGATTGATGCTGCTATCTGTGCGACTTGCTCATCCGAATGAGTCCGGGCATTGTTCACATATGGTATTAGGTCACCAATATCAACCATTTTGATTTTTGGGTCGATCATAAACATTCTCTCAGGATGTTCTGTGCCATTAATCCTTGCATTGACAAGGCCATGCGGGTAGATGAGTTTTGATACTTCTCCAATGCTGTACCCATCAGCAATAAAGACTGCTCCTTGGTTATGTTTTTATTGACGGAACTTTCTCCTTTTGGGAATGCACCACTTACCAACTTTTTGAGCTGCTTATAAGTGACAGTCTCTCTTTCAAGCATTTTCCTGGCTGTCTTTTTGTCATTCGCCACCCCTTGATACTCCACGATGAGAGATGTTAACTAACATATTGATTAATAAAGTATATAAAATTATTTAAAAATATGCAATTTATTTGTTGACTTGTTGCCATAGGTAACGCATTATCCTTCTTAACAAATCAATTAACCAACCGGGGCGAAAGCCCCAACCACAAATAGAGAGAGAAAATGAGATTCGAGAAGATCACCCTAAACCAAATCAGAAAGCACCAACCTTGTCAAGATGGCTGGGAGAAACTGTTAAAACATCTCGGCAAAACTAAAGCCGATGATAAACCACTTTCCCTTAACACCATCTTAAAGAGTAACGGTTTAGCCGATGCTCTTTGGTGTCTGCGAGTTTTGCCAGTAAGTCTGGCCACGAATCAGGCTATTACTAGCTTGAAAGTATCTTTTGTTCTGCCTGTGAAGCTCCTCATGAAAGATGCCAGATCTATAAAAGCGCTAGAAATTGCGTTGTCTTTTTCCAAAGGGGTTGCGACAGAACAAGAACTATATGCTGCTGCTGCTGCTGCTTATACTGCTGCTACTGATGCTGATGCTGCTGATGCTGCTGATGTTGCTGCTTATACTGCTTATGCTGCTGCTTATGCTGCTGATGCTGCTGATGGAGCTGCTTATACTGCTACTGCTGCTGCTTATGCTGCTTTTGCTGCTGCTGCTGATGCTGCTTTGGCTGCTTATGCTGATGGTGCTGATGCTGCTTATGCTGCTGCTTATACTGCTGCTCGTAAAATAGCTAGGAGAGTTCAAAAGAATGATTTTCAATCTTGGGTTTTTGGAAATGAGAAATGACCAATACCGAACTCCAAGCCTGGTTTAAAAAAGAGCTACCCCCACGCAGCAGAGGCAATCAAGCTGATGTAGCCCGGAGGATAGGCGTTAGCCGCGCCGTTATCTCCAGGTGGCTCTCAGGAAAAAGGAAAATACCTAAATGGGCGGCTATCCGGTTTAAAGAATTGGCTGTCTGAATGTTTGGGAATAATCGCCTCCGAATAGTTTAACTCGGAGGCGATTCACTTCTTGTCGGCCTTTTAAAGTTGGAGAAAATTTAATCAAACATCAAGATCTCTCTCTGTTGGTTCATAGTGTGGGTAGGTTGGCCTTTCTGGTTTAGGGTATGGATGATTCATTGTCTCACAGGAATCACAACCACGACCGCAACAATGGCCTATACGCTGTGTTTTCTTTGCTGGCGGGGCTAATCCTGCGCCAATCAATGCTTCTTGTAAACTGTTTTCCATGTTAATCCTACTGTTAAAGTTAATAAATTGTTGAATCACCAGGCGGAGAGGGGAATCAAGATGACCCGTTTGACCTGGCTTCAACTGCTCGGTTTATCTGTTTTTTATATACTCAATGACGCAATACCCGGCTAAGAGTCACCTCTGTGTTGGAATAAATAAACCAGAGCCTAATAATCAGTTAAACACTGAGTATTCACTTGGACCCTGGCTTAAAAAGTTAAGCAAATCGGCCTAGTTTGTCTCTTTTTTGTTCTGGAGACACTTTAACATCAATCCCCTTAATGTGGGGATTTTTCCGTGGTGGCGGTTTTGGGACTTTGTAGGGTGTGGTTTTAAGTATAGGCTGTCCAGTTTTTGGAGAGCGTGACCATGTCGGATCACGGACCACCGCATCATTTACCCTAGTTCTTATTGGTTTAGCCATCTACTTATTCCTCAAGCCTTTCAAGAAATCGGTCCATCTCGTTGATATTATAACTATCTACAGGCTTCTTGGTAAGCATCCCGCCATCCGAAGCAGCAGCCAACTGTTGTGTAATGCTATCGACTTGTGCTTGCAGATGAGCAGACTTTTCTGTCTCTTGGTAGTAGAGATAGCCAAATAAACCAGCTACAGCTAAACCCCCAATAATGGCCTTGTGTGCAGCCATTAGTTTTGAACTTAAAATGGTAATTCTTTTAATACTTTCGTTGATAGTCCCAACTACTTGGGCATTCCCAATCCCTGCCTTAGATGAAACAACTGTTAACATTTTCGCAATGCTAGATAAAGCTGTTGCTGATGATCCGTATAGGTCGGTAGCGTACTGGTGCGTTGTTACACATGTGGCCCACCTAGCCTTTGATTCTGCCTCATGTTTGAGAGCTATTTTAGTGTCATCAAGGATATCAAAAACATCAAAAGGCTTGATCCAAAATGCTATAGATCCTTCACGCCAGCATTCCTGTGAGTATGAATGGTCTGTTGACATCATAATCACAGGAGGCACATCGCTACCCATCTTTATTTCTTTCAAAAACTCTACACCATCGCCTAACTTCTCCACATTTATATCTAGGTAGATAAGTACTGGATTTGAGTCAGATATTCTTTTCCTGGCTGTTGCTAAATCTGACGCACACCTGACAATAAATTCTTCTTCCAGGGTTTTAGTTAATGCAGTCTGGATAAACTCATCATCATCTATTACTAAGATCGTTTGCATTAAGTTTCTTGTCTTTGCATGTTATGCATTCAGGGCCATGTTCACACCACCCAAGGTTGGTATAAATACTCGTCCATGTTTTAATATAATCTGGATCTTTTCATATATGCTCGTCGATTGATAAGTAAACAGCTTTGCACCATGGACATGTGTATGACGACCTCATTTTAGTTCCCTTTTAGCTTCATAGGGAGCTTTACATTTTTCACAGCCAACTTGGATAATGAAGCTTTCCATCATGTATACAATTTGCTCTTTTGACCAATGCGTTTCAGAACAATGGACCTGAATAGTCACAGGCTTTACAGGTTTAAGGGGCCATTTTGAGAACCATGGTTTAACAGGATCACCCTTGAATCTACGGTATTCGTCCCGGACCACTTTCATGATTAACATTGCCAATAGAAACAAGGCCACTAATAGAACTATTTCAATCATTACTTGTCTACCTTCCTCCCCATTGTTTCCATGATCTCTAATTGCTGCTGGCTTTCATTTTTTTGATAATTCATTTCGTTAACAGTTTGCCGAGTCCCTAAAACAGATAACTCCCTCTGAATGCTCTCAATGTCAGCTGCGTTATGGATTATCCTTTCACTTAAATAAGTACCTGTCGCAACAGTCAATCGGTCTTTAATTAGTTCACTTTGGATTTTTAGAGTAGAGAGTATAACTTTGTTCTCTAATGAATTATTCCAAACTGTTGAGCCAATGAATGCACATACAGCTAATACAAGGAGGCTAAGGAAGTTATTGATATTCTTCCTCAACTCATGACCTTGATTCTGCGATTCCATCGCTGCACGAATCTCTCTGGCTATCTCGGATTCTGGCATTACACTTCCTTATTTGTCTTTAGATGGCCTATAATCCTGCCCGCTTGATGATCCATAATAATAGGCTGTTACTTGCCGCATTTCACCGATAATCAAACCAATAATTGTGCCTAGTAAAATCTTGTCGACTACCACTGGCTGAAAAAGGATCACTGCAAGGAATGAAAAACCCACAGCAACGATGAACCAAGCCATTAAAGGCGTTGTTTTGCCTCCTACTGCTATTTCTCTAGCCCGAGCATTACCTCTATCTACCTGAGATATTTTTATAATATCAATATCTAATTGCTTCATCTGTGCTTTAAAATCTTGATCGGCTTTTTTAAGTGCTAGCATTTCGGCGGGAGTTGCGTTTGCTATTTTTTGTTCAAGCAGAACTTCATTGTCGGTTGGATCTTCTGCTGGCTCAATACCAAAAGCACTGAGAGCAAGTTTAACGCCTGCTGCACCCATTGGCCCCGCCAGACTACCACCTATCATTGGGGCTACTGCCGATAGAGTTGCTTTCCAGTCAAAACTCATTAGCTCATCACCGCAATCAAGCAGATTGTTAATGATGCGCCATCGAAAGTGTCTCTGACCATGCCTTCTTTGATAGCTATATCTGTACCGAACAACTTACCTAAAATACCCATTATACCTCTATAAACTCGATCAGTGTTTTGCCTTTTTTGACTTCTTCTATAACTAAGTTATAGAACTCTTGGTAAGCAACCCTACTCCCACCTAACATATAGTCTGTGTCCATGTGAGGCTTAACTGAATCTCCTAACAATAAACAACCGTCAGTATCCTCTGCAAAGTTTCCTATATGTATAAGAACATTATCAAACCCAGGCACATTTAGTATATGTAGCATACCTTGATGACTGTCAGGGTACATACCTATATACCTATTGTGTTTACCTCCTACAGCCCTGACACCTAAATGGTACACTCCATTAAGTATTCTAGTATGCCCATACACTTTCTTAGTGTGGTGTATATTCTCAAGACCGAAGCACTGCATAACTCCGTCTATAGACACAGTAGATATAGTAGTGTTGTCAGACTGGAATAATCTTTTGACTGTTATAACCACTACAACCTCTTTTTCAGTGTGTCGATTTGAGCTTTAATGAGAGCTAACCTATCTACACCAATCAAACCAGTGTCAGGGTCAGGAACGTCTGTAAGAGCATCAATAACTAACTGTAAAGTTAGTTGGGACTCTAATCTATTTATAGTCGATCGAACATGTTGTTTATCCCTTGACTTTAACTCTTCATCAGAGATAGGCACTATCTCAAAAGTATCAATAACTGAGTCTTTAGTTATCTCTCTAGACTTGTCACCACACTTATGAGTTTTATCGTTGTGCTTAGGTATAATCGTCTTATACTCAAGCCAACCTAACCTCTTAGCGTGTGCTGGATCTTTATTTAACCCAGACACAGTTTTTGTGTTCTTAGGAAGTGCACCCGGCCCGTATGTGATAACTCCGTTTACTACTAGACAATACAAGTTACTCATTTCATATCCTTCCAAAGTTTATCGTATGGGTATATCGGATGCTTATTTTCGTTTAAATGATGGGAACATGGTACTAGAGGAGTTAGTAATGTTACACTATTACTCCATAACCGATTTATAGAATCTGCCTCCCTAGCAGTCTCAGCTAACCTATCAAATGTCAGCCTATAATCTCTGATAGTTTGAGGAGATATCATCATAGTACCCGTACACCGTTGATTTGTCCTCCAAAATCTATCTGGCCCCGCAACTACTCTACATATATCTTTATGAACAGTGTCCCAGTAATCAGTTCCAGGATGTAGAGCTATAGGTAAAGGAGATAGCTTACTAAACATCTCCCAAGCTCTTATCATTGCCGTCAACCCATCAGCCTCCCATAGATAATCATCTTCAAGGAGCAGAACTGCATCAGCCTTGGATTGTACGGCTAATTCATTAGATTTAGCTAAAGATGCTGAGTTACCTGTGGCATCCAGGGATATATACTTAGCCTCAACTAACGAGTCCACCACAGATATTATTGTATCGTTATGGCAGTTATCAGATATTACAGTTACCTTTGTATCTAACTCTACTCTAGCCACACCAAGAGACTTAACACACCGCTTAACTATATCAGCCTTGGGAACATCTAAAGCCCTTGGAGTAGCGTGTACGTTGCCTTTATCGTGTACTCTTAGAATGATATCAAGCTGCATTTTTAAAAGCCTCTACCCATGAATCAGGTTTCTCTTGTCTACATAGAGTAACACTATCATAGTAAGGTGTCTTAGCTCCAGGTTGTGCCCAAAGATAATAAGGTACATGAGGTACTATAATCCTAGTCGGAATGCCCATAGCACCCGACAGATGAGCAACCGCAGTGCACGACGTAATGACCAACTCACATGACGCAATTGCCTTTGCAGTATGTACCCACGTAGATAAATCCACTTGCTCAACCCAATCTGGCTTGTGCTCTGAACCTTCATCCCGCTGGAGAGATATAAAGTTATCTCCTTTAGACCTAACAAACTTAAAGAAAGGATCAGTAGGAAATAGTCGTTTAGTAGAATGTTCATATAATGGATTTCCTTGCCATCTTAAACCAATCCTTCCAGGCACTATTGTAACTTGTGGTGTGCTGATATACGGATCTCCAGAGATATGCCCTGTCAGACTTGGGAAGGACATAGCAGGGAACCAATAATCATGAAGAACACCTAGTGCTGCTTGATGCTCTACCACTACTGAAACTCCTTGTGCATGTCTCATCACATGAGCTAGCTCTGGAGAGCAGGAGACAATTACAACATTTCCAAGTGCCGCTATCTCCTGGGCATAACGAACCTGATGGATTTGATCCCCTAGTCCTCTTTCCAGTCTCAATAAAACGGTACTGTTCCGCTCTCCATTCCATATAGGTTGGGCACTTCCAATGTGTGGATCTCCCCATGTTGATTCACTCCTACCCCTATCTAACAGGGTGTAGCCTTCTTTAATCTTACCATCGGATAGTTTAAACCAGCCAGTATTAAAGGCAATATCGTTATCTTCTGGATGTTCTTCATGAAGCCTATAGCACATCTCTTTAGACTCTTCTAGCTTACCTGCCATGAGCAGTTCATGCTGTAGGGTGATAGGTTGCTTAATTCTTATTGGATCAGGTTTATCATTCCAGAAATCACCTCCTTGATACACCTCATACAATTTATCTCCAAGGGTTTCACGAACCGAGTATTCCTGTTTTGCAACCTTCCCCCGTACTTTATGTAAATCAAGAATGCCCCATGCCGTGTCTATTTCTTCGCTATTAGGAACATTTTGTATATCATGCTGGTACAGAGGGAGTCCCACGAATTTAGCTATTCTATCCAACTGGATTTGTGGTTGTGTAACTAGGTGGTCATATTCAATTAATAAAAACTTCTCTGGGTAAGCCATATACCCCGCTTTAAGCGTAGCGTAAGCATTGAAAAGATGTTTAGCTAGTTCATTATGTTTACAAAACATAGCTACATTAGTAGGTTTCGCAATTCTAACTAAAGAGGCTAAACAATCAGCTATAGGTCGTACAGTAGCAACTATCTTAACATCAGTAAATTTACTTAATGTCTGGATAATCCTTGGAGCCGCCCACCCTCTCCCTTTATCAAATACCATGTTAGGCGTGTTATACCTCGACATCATAGTACTGTTAAGTATACGAATTAAATCCTCTTGCTTTCCGTTGCTTGCTTGTGTAGTAGGGTTTCTCTCCCAAGATAAAACTATCGCTCCCATAGTATCGCATAAATTAGATGTAGGGCTGGCATAAACATCTAGCCTCTGGTTTAATAATGACGTTAGGAGTGTTGAGCCAGATCTAGGGATAGAGGATAAAAATATCATGCGGCACTGCCTTTAATAGCAAGCGTGTGATTAACACCTGAAGCAACAATATCCCAATCAGTATCACTACCAACCTGTACAGGGGAACTTTTATTAACAGACGTTCCGTCTCCTATACGACCTACTGCATTAATTCCCCAAGCCCATAAAGTTTTGTCAGTTTTTATTGCAGCAGCACAGCCTGTTTCAGCATCTTTATTAACAGTAACCCAATCTGTAAGCGCACCAATTTGTACTGGGACGCTCCTATTAGAAGTGGTCCCATCACCAATATTTGCAAGTCCTCCCCTGCCCCATGCCCATAATTCTCCAGAAGAATTTATAGCATGACCTACAGCTCTGCTTTGTACAGTAGATGTCCAATTGGTAGCTACTCCTATCTGAGTAGGTGAAGATCTGTTAGTTGTATCTCCTAGTCCTAAATATCCATACGGCCCATTATACCCACAATTCCATATAGTCCCGTCAGTTTTTCTGGCAAGCATTGAATTGCGACCAATAGTTGCTTCTACCCAATTAGTTAATGCACCTACTTGAGTGGGGCTAGATCTGTTAGTTGTGTCTCCTAGTCCTAGTCCACCTTTGAGATTATACCCACAAGTCCATAGTGTGCCGTCAGTTTTAATTGCAGCAAGCATACTATGAACATCACTACATCTATTGGCAGTAGCCCAATCAGTTAATGCGCCTACCTGTACAGGACTTGAATAATATGCGGTATTCCCTAATCCAAGGCTACCGTCTGCACTACTACCCCAACTCCACATAGTCCCATCAGTTTTAATTGCTGTCATTGAGGTATAACCTACTGCAACTGATGCCCAATTGGTATCTACTCCTACTTGAGTAGGTGAAGTTCTTAGAGTTGTATCCCCTAACCCTAACCTTCCATAACCATTAAAACCCCAAGTAAACAACTCACCGTCTTCATTAATAGCTGCGCTTGCAGAATTAGAAGCAGAACAAGACACCCAGTTATTTAACTCGCCTACTTGCATAGGGACTGAATAACTTGTGGTATTCCCTAATCCAAGGCTACCATTTGAATTAATTCCCCAAGCCCATAAAGTTCCACTTACATTGATACCGCCAGCAGCACCCATCATCATTAATCTTGTAATCGTCATTATTTAGAATCCGCTATAGCTAAGTTGCCATGCCAAATAGTGCCAGCGTCTATGGTAGTGAAAACTAAAACATCTACTCCAGCAGCCGTTAAAGTAGGAGCGACACCACCAGCAAAATCTACACTAGCGGGCCAGTTTACAGTCTGAGATCCACCGTTAGTTAGGTATAAGACAAACCCACAACCATTACCTGTTGCAGTAGGGTTAGAGAATGTGAAAGTGTTAGCTGAAGTATCTACTGTTGCTGAGACTACATTACCAAGAGTCAAATCTATATCTTGTGTACCGCCCCCAGTAGATCCGATTATGTTTACTGTCTCACCGTAATCTGTGAATATAGCTCTTTCAATATCTTGGTCTGCACAACTAAGCTTACCAGATAAAGTAGTGGCAGCTAAAGTCTTGTTGGTAAGTGTGTCAGTTGTTGCCTTACCTACTAAAGTGTCAGTAGCATCAGGTAAGGTTAGAGTTCTGTTAACTGTCTGAGAGGCTGTGAGTGTAGTCTTAGTGGCAGTAGTCGCACCAGATAACTGAAAGTCTAACTCTTTGGTTACATCTCCATCATCTTGAATTCTAAATGCGTTATCAGCGAATACTGTTGACGTTCCTACAGCAGATCCAGGAGCACTATTAGGAGATAATCCTCTAAGATCATCGCTGGTGTCATCATCTAATGTGAATACAAATGTTCCACTTTCTACAAACACCAATCTACGAATTAGAAAACCAATGCCTTTGAACTCATCTGGAATAGCGTAATTGGTATATTTATTAGGATCTAATCTAACATCAGAAAGGTTGTTGTAACCACCAGCAGGGACATTGATAAATAGTTTACATTCACCAGTAGCTTCAGAGACAGCACCCCATAATACAAGAGCAAAATCTTTATTATTCAAAGTAACATTTGCAGAATCAACGATAATATCTGTTAAGTCAGTAATCTTCTTATAAGCAGTACCGAAGAAGTTTGTAACATATACAGGACTAGGATCAGCAAACGCTGGCATTGTATGCTCATGGAGCTGATATACCACACCTGCTGTAGTACTGACTGATACCGTAGCTGTACCTGAGCCAGTAATAGTAGTGACTATACCACTTTTCCATGTAGCTGGTTGGTTACGAATCCACTCATTAATATGGACTATATGTCCACCACCATTACTAGGTTGATCAGTCCATTTATGTACTTTATAAGGTTGATCGGTTCCTACAGATGCAGCAGATTGTAGTAATACAGTACCTACTCTAAAATGCTCTGCAACAGGCCAGCCACTTGTACTAGCAGTTAAAACATCTGTTGAAGCTAAGAAGTAAACATAATTTAAACTCGGTGAAACATCAGAACCAACAGTTAATGTGCCGTTGGTGTCAACTGTAGCAGCTAATGTCAGAGTATGAGCATGATCTGAAGCCCAAGCCTCTAAATCTAGTCCAGGAGTTGTTGCATTATCTACAGTACAGGTAACAACTCCACCAGCTTCAGTGAATACGAACGTTACAGGACCTAATATAGCCCCATCAGATAAATGTTCAATCTCATGTTGTGCAGTGGTTTTGGTGATAGTATCACTACTGACTACAGCCCAATCAGGGTCAAATGTCCTGAACTCTAAATCAGAGACAGTCTTTTGTTTAAATAATTCTGCACCAGCACCAATATTACTAGCTGTATTGACTTCAGCAGCAGTAGTTATACCAGATAACTTGGTCTGTTCTGCGTCAGTAAAAGCGTTAGTGTCAGCGTTGGACTCGTAAGAGGTTTTAATACTAGCAGCGTCCAGATCTTTATTTACAACTGTATAGTGGGATTCAAGAGTTGGTGCGTCTTGTTCAGCTATAACTACATCACCAACCTCTAAAGCTGTAGTCCAAAATCCGCCAGCGTTGCCAGCTACAGTTACGACATACATCCAACCTATACCGATACCAGTACCAGCAGAGAGGTCAGGAGAGTCAGTGCTAGCGTTATAACTTCCTTTAAATGCAACCTGAGAAACGACCGCACTATCTATATAAGCTTTAACAGACTCTGCTGAAGGTATAGTAACTGCCGAGGCAGAAGCCATTGTATCGTCATCAATGAACGAATAACCACTATCCTTAACTAATTTTCCATCAGTTCCGTTAAAAGTGAGGAAGTTGTTGTCTACAGCAGACCCAGGACCGACTACATCCCCTGAGTAGTCGGTCATATTCAAGTTCAGTATTTCGCCTGAGAATAGATCTAAAAATACGGCCATTATATATTCCTAAGAGTACGATTCAGAAGCTCTATTAGACCAAGCAGAATTGAAAGAATCATTTCCGTCAGCGTAAAGCACATCCCAATCTGTTTGTGCCCCACCTACATCCTCTAAACGCTGTATGAGCCAACGAGCAGCAGTCTCAACAGTTCCAGGTTCAGCGAAACCGATGTAAGTGTAGTTTCCAGTAATCTCAAATCTGCGAGTCAGTACCTTGCTATCTGAGGCTACTGCTACAGGATTAAATTTATCTGCCATGATTAACCTTTATTTACTATTTAAAGCGTAAACTGAACCGATAACGGTAGTTCCGCCATCTACCGAATAAAACACTAACGTATCCACACCAGCAGTAGTTAGTGAAGGAGCATTACCGCCAGCCCAATCGACACTAGCGGGCCATACGACTGTTTGAGATCCGCCATTAGTTAACTGTAAGATAAACGCTGTAGCCTTACCGGAAGCTAAGAAACCACTGAATGTGAATGTAGTGGTAGAAGTGTCTACTGTTCCTGTAGCCGTAAGCCCTAACCCAAGATCTATGTCTTGTGTGCCTCCACCGATACTGCCTATAACATTAACTTCAGCACTAGCAATATCTGAGGCTAGCATAGCCTGATAAATTACAGATCCAGCAGTGAAAGCAGAAGCGGAAGAACCCTCAACACCTCTAGTTACTCCTGTAGCTGTCCAGTATGTAGAGTTGTCAGTAAGTCCTGTATAAGAGACAATCTCTATATTAGCAGGAGTTATCTCATTATTTATAAGAGTCAGAAAACCCTCTGTAGGAGGGTTATGCAAGCGTA
>FLOH01000997.1_pt1 | contig 48016 bp, 66 predicted proteins | sample 756751 | NCBI WGS metagenome assembly FLOH01 (sample SAMEA4026879, study PRJEB14308) | marine metagenome | biome: coastal water; material: water | depth 74 m | reverse complement strand
CGGGGATTCTGCTCCCGGTACTTGAGCCACTTCTTGCACACCAGCGGGTAACGACCCATGGCGGGATTACGGGCGGACTTACCGAAGCCCAGCTCCCGGTTGATCGCAGCCACCCCCTCCAGTGCCAGCACGTCACCAAGGCGGTTCATCAACCTCGGGTTCATGTCCTTGGCGGCACGCAGCAGGCACATGGCCTCACCGACATTACGGTAGTCGTCGTCCTCGAACAGCACCACCCCGTCCTCCTTCACCGGCTCGCCCATACGATCCTGAACCAGCAGGAAGGCAGTGAGGATGACCTTCATGTCACGGTGCTCACGGGCGAACGACCAGGACGCCCACTTCGCGGCGAACTCGTTGTCCATGAGGAGAACATCAGCGACCTGACGGTACAGGTACACCGCCACCTCCGGGAAGAGACCCGGGGGCCGGAACTCCCCGACCTTCTTGGCTCCGTTGAAAACCCGGCCATCTTCCCGCAGGACACCAATGAGGGTCTGCTGACCCTTTCCGCCCTTCACCCTGGGCGTGTAGACCATCTTCTTGTCGTCCTCTGTCTTCCAGGTGACCTGCTGCCACCTCACACCGATGTTGGTGCGGGCATCCGGCGTGACCATGCCAGGACGGTTGTGAACCAAGTGATCCGTGAACTGTGTGAGGGCCTTTACGGTCCGCTCTGCCGGACCCAGTGCCTCCACCCTCTGTGCATCCTTTACCATTGGTGAATCCTCCTTCCGTCTTTCGATTTCCCCTCACGGGGAAACGGCAGGGATTGGGCCATCCTTTGGGATAGTCCGAGGTTGCCTTCTGGTTGAAGGTGAAACCCCACGTCTCATTACTACTCAATTCAAAGGTGAGCTAAGCAGGAAGATTAGGTGTGGGGGGTGAAAAAAAGAAAAAAGGCAGCACCGGGGAGGCGCTGCCTTTTAAGAAATGGGGGATGCGAGTGAGAAAGCTGGATAAGTGCAAGGAGCAGGAATTGAACCCGCGACCCTCGGTGAGTGAGACCGATGCTCTACCAAATGAGCTATCTTTGCTTGTGGGCTTGTCTCTGTTGCATCCCTTAGCGCCCCGACCAGGACTCGAACCTGGAAACAATTTGCGTGTAGGCTCCGTCTTGATGGTTCCCCGACCGAAGCAAGGGAACCGAGTAGGAGAGCTGGGTTTGCGATTTCCAACCGTGACAGGGTTGTGACCTAACCAATTGGTCTATCGGGGCAATGCACTGCTATTCAGTTGTGAGTGCTTCAGACTTCTACTTCTACTTCTACGGTAGCGGTGCTTGGAGTCGAACCAAGTGATTTGCGTGTAGGCTCGCTCATGTTGGTCCCCCTACCGAAGCAAGGGAACCGAGTTGGTGAGCTGGAATTGCTTTTGAAGCTGGAATATGAATCCAGTGCCCTCCACAGGGCATCACCGCTGTTAAAAATTTTTCGGACCCACGAGTGAGAGAGCTGGACAGTTGCAAGGAACTGGATTTGAACCAGTGACCTTCGGTTTAGCAGACCGACGCTCAACCAACTGAGCTATCTTCGCGTGTAGGCTCTTTTCTATTGCAGACCCGAAATCCTATTTAGTGGAGGCCGAAGGAATTGAACCCTCGATTGCTTGTAGGCTCTGTCGTATTCCTTCCCAACTTCAGGGAAGGGAGTGGGAGAGCTGGCACTTGCGATGCTCCCAACGAGCAGGCCCCCAGTATGTAAAAAAAATGTTGGTCAGGTACGCGAGTGAGAGAGCTGGGTATGAGTGAAAGAACGGGGTTTGAACCCGCCACCTTCGGCTTGGCTGGCCGACGCTCTAACCAAATGAGCTATCTTCGCATGTAGGCTCTGTTCTATTGCGAGCCTGACCTTCGAGCCCCTGCCTGGAATCGAACCAGGGCACATTGCTTGTAGGCTCCGTCTTGATGACTCCTCCGAGGAAAAGTCGAGTAGGAGAGCTGGGTTTAGCGTTTCTCAACCTCCGAAGGGTTGCGCCCTACCACTGGGCTACAGGGGCATTTCTGTCTGCTATTCAATTTTCAAGTGCTGCCACTTCTTCAGACGGGGATCCAGGAGTCGAACCTGGTCTTGCGTGTGGGCTCATTTCTGGTGGTCCAACCCGAAGGTCAAACCGAGTGAGAGAGCTGGAGTGCTTTTTTGACTGTACCAAAAACAGTTGGGCACCGTTGCCCATATCCCCATTGTTGTTAAAACTGCAAACTATGTCTTACTTTCCCTTAACTTTCTCATCCATTTTGCACAAGGCCCGGAGGAAGTCAACCCCTTCTTCCCACTTTTCCGGGCAGAAGACAATTTATTTCTCCTACCACTCCGAACCAGGGGCCAACTAAGCAGCCCCGCCAACCTTTCTTATTAGACGGGCCACTCCGCTGGTTTCTGACAGGAAAAATGGTGGACCCGCACGGACTCGAACCGTGAACAGACCGGTGGGCACTCCCGGACTCGAACCGGAAACCGACCGCTTATGAGGCGGGGGCTCTGCCATTGAGCTAAGTGCCCAATACTTAGTTTATTTTCTGGTTATTCCCAGGAGGATAACCAGAAATGCTGTGTGTGATATGTCAATCTCCCTTGTCGGGAAAACAGAAGAAGTTCTGCTCAATTAAATGCAAAAATGCCTGTCATCAAAGTTACCCTGTCCAGTACATGAGAGGAGTGGTTCGGAAGCTCCGACTCGTAGAAATGGCCGGGGGAAACTGCCAGGAGTGTGGGTACAAGAAAAATTTAGGTGCCTTGGTTTTTCACCACCTCGACCCCTCCAAGAAGGATTTCAAACTAGATTCCAGGCATCTCAGTAATCGTACTTGGGAGTCTTGCCTTAAAGAATATGCCAAGTGCCGTCTTCTGTGTGGCAATTGCCACACAGAATTGCATTTCCCGAACCTAGATTTATTCAATGGACAGGTTATGTCGCATAGGGGCTCTGCCAATTGAGCTACGGGTCCATTTATTTCATTCCGCCTTCTTCGTCGGGTATATCCCTGTCCGGGCACTCTCACACGAGGGACACTCGAAAGGGCCATCTGGGAGGAGGGGGTCTAGGGGGTCAATCCAAAAAGACCACCCGCATTGACAAGTCACTTCCACGGTTCCCTTGGGTCGAAGGTCATCTTTTTTCTCAGTCATGTCTCTCTTCCAGATCCATTTGCACTTGTGCCGGGTCTTTCCTTTGATCCCGTAGGCTCTCATCGGCCTACCAGGTGTTCCAGCCGCAGGTCTTGCGGAAAGAGGGGATGTCATCGTACCGCTCCTGGTGCATCAGGTCGCGGACCTGGGAGCGGTACAGGTTGTAGGTAGCCTTCCGGGCTGCTTTGTTCTCGCAGCGGTAAATGGAGCGGCGATAGTGGGGAGGCTTCACCCCAACAGGGCCGAAGGGCTCGTCGGGGAAATCCTCGTGGTAGATGCTGCCGTTGTCCCGCACAGTCCAGCCAGCGGGGGTGGAGTTCGTGTTCCGAAAAGTCCGGGCCATCTTGCCTCGGAACACTCAGGGGGAAGTTTGAGCCTGAGCGTCCCTACAAGAAGCCGAAAGTGCTGTGGGTGCGGATCATGATGTTTCTCCCTTGAGAAAAACAGAGACGGTCTCGGACCCTCGGCTGGCGTGCGTCAGTGGGTGATCAAATCCCATTCACCGCACCGCTGTAGTCCTCAAACTCGGCAACACAAGTACCGTCCCTGCCGTGTTCCCATAGTCTACTCTCGAACCTTGGTTCCTAAGCAACTTTTTCAGAACAGGTTGTAAGGAATGCCTGTCTCAGAACTCTAACAGGTATGAGAAAACCAACGGAACAAGAAATCAACGCCATCCTGAAAGAGATCTTCTCCCCAACTGTTAGGGACAAGGTCATTGCTTTGGAGGCAGCTTTGAGGGTGGAGATGAAACTTCGGGAGAAAGCCGAAAATTCTCCATGTCCCTTCTGCGGTAGATCCCGCAAACATTAGAGGCGACGGTCGGAGTTGAACCGACGGTCGAGGTTTTGCAGACCTCTGCCTTACCACTTGGCCACGTCGCCTTACTTCGTAGTAGCGGTGCCCGGATTTGAACCGGGGACGCAGCGGATATGAGCCGCTTGCTCTGGCCATCTGAGCTACACCGCCATGTATTCGGTACTACTCGGGTCAGACCCGAGCTAAGCAAAAAAGTGCGGGTGACGGGACTCGAACCCGCATGACCGAGACGACCCCTGTTGGGACTCGCGCTTCCCTACCGGCCCTTTGGAGGCTTTCGGTGCTTCTGGAGCCTGGGGTCCGTGTCTCCTCGGGGAACGCCACAATGCAGCTTTTTACCCTTGGCTAACACCCTCGGCTCCTGGGTAGGAACCGGCTCCGGTTCTCCGGCGCATCTCCATTTTGCTACACCCGCATAGTTGGGGTAGGAGGATTCGAACCTCCGAATGCGAGAACCAAAATCTCGTGACTTACCACTTGTCGATACCCCAATTTTTTACAACTCTGGTAGCCAGAAAACCTTGCCTCTGACCATGTCCGAGGTCAGCTCCTTCAAAAGAGCCCGCTCCGCCTCGGGGAGCCCCAGGATGATGCGGCCTGGGAGGTATCTGTCCTGTATCTCTCGCCCCTGCTCCAGGGCGCTCTGGACGTTCCGAGCATGAGGGCAACCTACGTGGTAGCCCAAGCAGTTGGCCATGTGGGCCAGGCGGTCCAGAAGTTGTCCTGGGCTTGGGCCTTGTTGTCCTCGTCTGTCGATGACTTCCATGACCCAAGAATACCTGAAAGCAGCACTACTGTAACGGTAGTGGTGAAGATTTTCCGACCCCTTGCGCTTCCGAAGGTGGGGGTTACCTTGTAAATATTCCACGCCGATCCGAGTGCCCGTTGGCTCGGGGGGCTGGGAGTTCTCAGGCTCCCAGCCCCATTTTCCCCTGGTGGAACTGCGGGGAATCGAACCCCGGGCCTCCGCCGTGCGAAAGCGGCGCTCTCCCATCTGAGCTACAGCCCCATGTTGCCCACTTCCCCGAGTTGTCAGGGCATCTCCCATGTCTGGCGTGGGCACCCCAGGATTGGTGGGGCTCCCTTTCGGAACCAGCGGAGACTTAAATATCCGATGCCTTTCTTTGCTTCATGTGGTCCCGCTCCGCCGCCTCTACCTTGGCGAAGTCCACCTTGGACCCGACCTCCACAACTTCCCAGCCGTTTTCCATCTCCCCAGATTCGTGGTTCTTGATCTCCAGGAACTTGCCCTTGATGGCGAACTTGCTGGGAACCCACGTCATCGTTAACCAGAAGCTCTCTCCGGTCTTCAGGCAGGTCTCCCGCCACCTTGACCCATCAGAGCACCAGGGGCTCTTACCGCCCGGTACAGGGCGTCTGCGGAGGCGTACCTGGGTCTGGAAATTGTCCTTACTGCTCATCGTGCTTCCGGGTCATCGGGAGGAAGATCCGCGTGATCCCACCAATCGAACACCCGAACTTGTGGGGACCGTCCTTGTGGCAGGGACAACCAGGGCAGTCCTCCTCTGGAGGCCAGGGCTTATCTTCCCGCTGCTTGGCTTTGTAGGCGTGAAAGGCTTCCAGACCCTCATCCAGGAGGAGCCTGCGAGCCTCCTCATCCTCTTCCCCTTCAGCCAGCATCTCCGCGATGGTAGGTGTTCCGTCTGGTCTGGGCATGTCAGCCCTCCTTGCCCCTACACTACTCGGAACCAGGATGGGCTAAGCACTCCAGCGGAGATTGGAAACTACGGTACGTCGAAGTCCAGGTCCAGGGCGTAGGAGACCCCGCCAATCAAGATGACTCCAGCGAAGACCCCACCAGCGGCTTTGGCAAACTCAAGGTGGAAATCCCCGTTGCCGTCGGCCAAGAGCTTGATCCAGTTCTTGTCAGCGCCCCCCCCGGTGTCCCCTGCGATCCGGGTTCCTTGCGTAACCGCCATGCTGTCCAAATCACCGCCTGTGGTGATGTAGATTTCAACAACCTGCTCACCATAGTTACCTTGGAGGGGGTTATTCCGCAAACCCCCTATCAATACCAACGGCTCAGTGGAAGGCCCCACCAGAGGGCCAGGCAGAATAATGGACAGACCGGCAATCTGCGGGATCCATTCGTTTACATTCACATTCCGCACGTAGGGGATGAGGATTTTCCCCAGGTGGATCTCTACCTGCACCTGCAACAGAAAGTTGACGATGCCTGCGGGCTGGTCTTCATATCCGGCTCCCCCGTCGAACAGCCAGGTTGCCCCGTCACCGTCCAACCAGGCGAACTCCCCCTCGTGACCCGCCCAGTCCCCATCAGCCCCATCATGGACCACGTAAACAGACGTTAACCCCGCACCACCGATTTCACCTGAGTTGCGGTAGATGCCGTTCAGGAAGAGGATGTCTGCCTGCAACGCCCAGGCGTTGGGATCGGTTCGCCTTACCCAAGTGAAACTCTGTTGCCCGGACTCGTATACGGATTCCAAACCAGGTCCGTAGATATACCACTGCCCAGCCCCATTATCCCAGTATCCCGCCAGGAACGGGGACGCATGACCTGGGCCTGTCAGGAAAAATGGATTGTCTTCAGGGTGTTCCGGTGGCGGGGGATTTGTGTCCAGGGGCATCGGGTAAAGCAAAAGTGGGTCAGGCCCAACATAAGGACTGGGGGTCAGGGCGAGGATGTTGATCCAAGCCCCGATTTTGCCCCCTGCCCATACCGAGTTGGGAACCACAACATTTGGAAAGCCATCGTCCTGCCCGCCGAAATGCGAGGAGTCGTAATCGGCTTTCCACTGATAGATGGTGGGGATACCCGGAGGAAACCCAGGGAAATCCACCGAGATCACGGACACTACATGCCCTGAAGGTTGGGGTGCCCCGAAAGTTTTCAGGGCAGTGATATCCGCTACGGTGAAAGCCCCGCCACCAGCTCCCAAATTCTGCCCGAGAGCTGCCAGGAATTGCTCGTAAGGCTGCCACCCACTTGGTGCCCGGATGAATGCCATGCCCGTGGACCGCAAGGTGTAGACAGATCCAATCCGAGAAGACTGGTAATACCCACCCGTCCACCTACGAGGCACCCGGCATTCCTGGAACACATTGTCATTTGTGTTCAGGTACTTGTCCCCAACTTCCGGGTTGGGGTATTGCGGGATACCGGACACGGGGCCTGCTGCGAGGACTTCACCGTGGGACTTCATTCCGGCCAGCATTTGGCGAATTTCTTCAAGACCTGGATCGTATGCCATTTGATTCCTCTCTCACATAGAAATGAAATAGGAATGAAATTGACCCACGCAGCAGACCAGGGAGGATGCTTCAGAAATCAGGTAAGGAAACGGGAGGATGCTTCAGAAATCAGTCCGGCAATCCACTGCTCAACGGATTTCCCGAACGTGCGTAGGGGGATGATACCTCCGCCATCGAACTTGATGTTGCCCGACATCTCCCCATCATCAGCAGAATTAAAAGTCACAAACGCATTGAACTCCTCACCACCCCCATCCGGCAGGATGTTCAACACCGCAGTGTAGCCACCTTCCCAACCTGGGGTGATGTGGGAATTCGTCTTCTTCACCGTGACTCGTGCTCCCCTCGCCACCTTCTTGATGGCCTGGACCAGCGCCTTGCCGAACATCACCGCTTGCTTTTTGAGCAGGCTGTAATCTGTGTCCAGCGTGGGTGCCGGGACAGGCTTGGTAGCTGTCCTGCGAAGGAGAGGTACCAGGTGCTTCCGCAGCTCGGGTTTTTCCTGGGCAAGCAGGTTGAGGCGTTGGCGAAGGGTGTCCATGGCGTTCTCCTGTGGCTACCTGTTCGCCTTTATAGGGAATTCACCGAAGACTGCTAAGTCCGACGACGGCCCCGATATTTGGTGTGCCCCACCCGCTTCGACATCCGAAGGCGGGCTCCAGGTGCCATCTTCCGTATGAAAGCCAAGGTCTTGCTTAATTCTGGATTCTTGCGGAGGGCCTCTACGGAGTCGCATCCTCCGTTTTCATCCCGAATCTGCTTGATCGTGAACAGGCAGTGGATGGCCCGGTGGCACGCCTTGCACATGTCCACGATCTCATCAGACTTCCGCCTGGTCTTGATGTGGTGACCTGAGAACTGAAGAAACTCACCAGACCTGTCACAGAGGGGGCATTTAGGTAGCGTGTCCATTAGAACCCTAAAATCTTCCAGATGTCGGCTTGAGCTTTGACGGGCACCTGCCCGTAGTAGTCCCGCTTGATGTGGAGGATGGCGGCCTCTGCTGCCTGGTCTCCCCACCGCTCCCGGACTTCTTCAACACCCTCTGTGTGATGCCGCTCGAAACGGTGCGGCGGACCCATTTTGTAGGAGAACTCATCCAGCCAGTCATGGACATGAATGAAAGGTTCCCCGAGGGTTTCCAGGCATTCCTGGCAATGTTCTTCGTGTGTTGCCATCGGGGTTACTTGTCGTAGTAGAGAAGGTTTTCCTCTACCTCATGCAGAGCAACATTCCCGGCGCTAACGATTTGGTTCAGGTCTTCCTTGAGGGCAAGCAGGCTTTCCCGTGTGGGCTTCCCACCACACACTGTTGCAACCCCAGCCTCTATCCGAAGACGCTCGATGATGCTTCCTACCTCTCTCGCTATGTCCTTTGCCATTTCACCCTCCTGAGTAATGGGGTAGGGGCCATTCTCCCCTTTGTGAGCATTCGGGCTGTCGGACTCGAACCGCAAGTGCCCCCATATCTCAACCCCGGAGCGGGAAACGGGGTTCGAACCCGCGACATCCGGCTTGGAAGGCCAGTGCTCTGCCAACTGAGCTATTCCCGCAAAAATCGATCTGACCACGGCTGGGTGTCCAGGCTACCTTGCAAAGAGAGGGCCGGTCACGTTAGCTAAACGCTGAAAGTCACCCCGGTCACCCGGGAATGCAGTCGCGCCCTCTTTCCACTCTGAGTTGGCTTCTCCTCGGTGAAGCCTGGACCATTGGTTGCCATCCCTTAGTCTGTAATCACTCCCAGCTACATCCAATCCTCTATCCCCTCCCTCACAGGAGGAGACGGTCAAACCGGAGCGAGCGACGGGGATTGAACCCGCGACATCCAGCTTGGGAAGCTGGCACTCTACCAACTGAGTTACGCTCGCATTTTTCAACTCAACATCAACTTCTTGAGGGCCGCTGGGTTGTAATACCCCGCACCGATCTTTTCTTTGACACGGCCTTCCCGGATAGCCGCCGTGACATCCGGGAAGCTGTTGTAACCGCACTTGGGGCAGATGAACGAATTTCCGTCATAGTGGGCCACCAGGCACCTTGTCCGATCTCCCGGTTTCGCATCAGGACAAGGAGCCGGGGTTGATAGGTAGACGTGGCTGCAACGACAGGTGACTTGCATTGTCTTCCAGGACTCCGCTCGCATTTGTTAAGGGTACATAATTAACGCCCCACCCACGGTAGCAAGAAGGAAAACCACGATCACTATTGCAAGGGTGGCTGGTTCATGCCTTCCAAAAAATTCTTTGGCTGCGTTGAGCATTTCTTCTTCCAGATTTAGAGCGGGAGACGGGATTTGAACCCGCGACAGCCACCTTGGCAAGGTGGAACTCTACCACTGAGTTACTCCCGCAAATTCTCCCCGGTCGCCCAGGGAGAGGGGGCAAACTGGTTTCCCAGGTCGCCCTCCACCAGTCCGTGAATTTCTTCGGCACGAACACCGATTCGAGGTCCACGCTCATCCCCCTCTTGGGGACTGCCGTTACAGGGTAGTTACGGCGAAGCCTCCCGGCAGATAGGCTACCCATTACCTCAGCCAGACCATAAGCCAGCGTTTCTCTCAGGACAGCCGCTAAACTGTCCAGTGGACGAGATGGGACTCGAACCCACGACCCCCGGCTTGCAAAGCCAGTGCTCTCCCAACTGAGCTACACGCCCATCGGCGGGATTTACTCCGGCCCTCAAACCGGACCTGCACAAGTGCAGGCTCTAAAGACCTCCGCTCTGGCCTTGGTAGTGGGGGTGGGCTTTGAGTCCCACTCACCAGGGGCATGGACCCTGGTATCGCCATGCGTCCCCACATGGTAGCGGTCGGAGGACTTGCGCCTCCTGAGTGTCGCTGGCTTATGAAGCCTGCCGCCTCTGTTGGCATTAACCGCATCAAAAAGTGGACTTGAGGGATTAAACCTCTTTTCTCCGTGGTCCGAAAACCTGCCGGTGTCCACATGGTAGCGGGAGCCGGATTTGAACCGACGACCTCCGGGTTATGAGCCCAGCGGGCTACCAGACTGCCCCATCCCGCATCAAATTACTTGTCCTGCATTGGCATCCCTTACCGCCTGCTGGGATGTCTTCGACCACACCTTACCGATGAAACTCACTGAGAGAGGCCCCAATGCCTTCCGGCACCCTCTGCATTGCTTGGGGGTGTCCCGATAGGTCTTGGGCCAGTCGTAGGAAGCACAATCACAATTTATGTGCCAGACCCACCACCATTTCGGATCCCATCGGTTCGCCATCTCAGCACTCCTAGTTTTTAGTTGCTGTCCTCGGGCATCACCGGCTTCATTCTGTCCTCGGGAGCCACCGGCTTCGGAAGCTCCAAGTTCTTGAGGAAGTCAGGGTGGTGGATGACCCGGTGTGCCCTGAGCAACTCCTCCGGCATCACGGCTTCCAGCTCCGCATCCACCTCGGCTTTGATGTCCTCCAGCGGTTCCTCACCTTTCTCGACCCGCTCGATGATGTCGTCAAGGTCAAACTTTTTCTTCGGCATCTCTCCTCCAAGTTCCAGTTGACCAGGGGAGGGCTTACGTGGCTCCCAAGGCCCTGGTTCGGACTGACCCTTTCCCAAGTGGGATTCCACCCACCTCTCGTAGTCCAATGGTGGTCAGCTACCCGATTCCAGCCTGGTTAGCAAATACCGAAACCTCTTGGTGAGTCCAGGCACTCTTCCAAGGGTCTTCCCTCAAGGGGGCGCTTACTTCCCAAATCCACCCCAACTTCCCGGTCCCTTTCAAGGCTCACCCCAAGGGGAGCTGACCAGCAACATGAAGGTACGGTCAAGAGGGCTTTCACCTCGAACCCCTTATCACCGCCGGATTGGTTACCGGGTTAGCTTACAGGGAACCTTGTCATCCGACCTCAGACACCTCCGCTCCCACAGCCGAGCCTCGATGATGCCCTCACAGGTCCGAGCAATCCTATTCTACCCCTTTCCAGCGTTCCCCTCGATCTTTTTCACGATGGCCGAGGTGCTGTCCAGCTCCAGTACATCCGGGATAATCACCACCGTTGCCCCCGCGTCCCTGGCGGTTCCCAGAGCAACCTTGCCCTCCTGTCCGGCGAACACATCGTTGCGGAACGCCTTGCCACCCCTAACTCCCAGCAACGTCTCCGCGACCACCGTGAAATCGGCCAGGGTGTCCTGAATGTAGCAGAGCCGCACATGCTTGTTGCTGTTGACCAGCATCAGCCGGTGTTCCTCGTTCAAGATGGGCCGGGTCGGTCCCTTGTACCTGCGAACCTCCGCGTCACTGTCCACCCCCACAATGAGCACGTCGCACTCCCTACGGCACCGCAGCAGATACGACAGGTGCAGGTGGTGGAACAGGTCGAAGGTTCCGCTGGTCAGACCGATCACCTTGTCCGGGTGGGCCTCAATCCAGAGCCTTGCAGCTTCCAACGACATCGAAGGGTACGGGTTGATGATCATGAGATTTTCCCCAGCTTATGCAACACCCCGGTGGCCGCCTGGTGATAGCTCTTTTCGCTACGGGAGAACGCGATTTCCCGGTTCTCATGGTAGACCGTCACCAGGTATGCTCCAGGGTCGTGCTCAAACTCCACCCGGTCATAATCAAGAGACAGAAGGTATTTTACGGGGTCTTTCATTCGTTCTCCTAGTGGGCGTGGAGGGATTTGAACCCCCGGCTCTCTGCGCGTCAGGCAGACACTCTTCCACTGAGTTACACGCCCTAAAACACCTGGGTACGGTGAATCGGCACCGCTACCAGAGGGGTCCATTCTCTGGCGTCAACTACCACCCCCTCAACTTGACTTCGGAACCCCAGAGGAGGTGACCCAGGATACCTTCTCTACTCTTGCCGCCCCCCAGCTAAGCAACTTTTTGGTGCGAAAGACGGGACTCGAACCCGCAACAGCTTGATCGGCAACCAAGCACTCTACCAGTTGAGTTACTTTCGCGTTGGTTTGGCCCACCGAGGTTGATGCTTCCTCTTGGTCCAGTGTTTGTTGCTCTTACGCCCCTGTGCCCCCTCCAGGCTCTCTGGGGAACGCTGAGGGCGTTCACCCGCCACCAGCACTAGCCTGACATGGCCGCACGTTCTGACCCCGCAGCGGGGACACCAGTTGTTTTCGTAGGCTGTCCAGCAACGTGGGCAGTTGTTCGAGCCTGTTGGCCCGTGAAACTCTCCAAGGATCGTGCCTGGGGGCACATCCATTGTGCTGGCGGTGGTTGTCTGAATGAACACGGTCTGGAGGTGGGCGGCGACCATGCCCCATTATACCCTGGTGGGTCGAGAGGGAGTCGAACCCTCGCACGCCGGATTAAAAGTCCGGTGCTCTGGCCTCTGAGCTACCGACCCATAGTGTTCTGAGCCAGGGCCGTCTGTTTGAGTCGCATCACAAACTCCTTTGTTAAATGAGAAACTTTCTTGTGGTCCCCGTGAGGGGCGTCGTTGTAAGTGCCTGAAATCCTGTAATGGGGATCATGGCACGTTGTCTGCAATATCCCAAGTCATGTGAGCCTGGAAGTGACCACCAGGCTAGGCGGTGTCCCCCACCGTGACTGCCCACCGGACCTGGATTGGTCTCCGGGGGAGTGGGTGAAAGGGGGCTGGGCTTCAGATGGAGCCGGAGCTGAGAGGCCCGTTAGATTTTGCCGGTGGAGGTATCAACCTCCGGTGGTTGGCGAGACCCGAGGCCAGGGTAACCGAGTGCCGATGAAGGTCCGTGAACTGACCACCGGGGGGCCGATGAAGCTGGCAATGTCACCTCTCATTTCTTCAACACCAGGAGGCATCATGGAACGTACAAACCTTCACTCAGCCCTGAACCTTGCCCATAACGAATGCCCCGGGGACTATCCCGTTGCCCGCGACCTTGTGTCTGGGGGATACCCTGAGCTGATTCAGGTCCGGGATGAGGAGGGCGGTAAGACCTACCTCTACTGCCTCTGCTACGGCGAGGGGCACCTCGTCACCGACATCACCGTCATCGACCGGACTACGGGCAGGATGACTGTTATCCCTCGGGAGGAGGCGGATCCTGATGCCCCTTACTTCAAGGGGTTCCGCCCTCGTCCAGTTTCTTGACCCAGATCCTTGCGGCACTTCGAGCACTGGTCAGTCTCGTGATTCTCAATGGAGAGGCTGGCCCCACAATGCGGGCAGACACCCTCCTCAAACCCATTTTCCGCCCTTCTGATTTTCTCCACCAGGTCAGGAATGGTAGCTGCCAGCTCGCAGGCATGAGCGAGCCGGGCTTTGAGATCTGCCAGCTCTTTGAACTGTCGGTATTCCGTGACCTGGCGTTCGTGGTCCGTCAGTTCCCGCTTGATCTGTAGGGCCTCTTTCGAGGGGAGGGTTACAGCCTTGGCAATGAGATGCTCCACCCTCCGGGGGCCACCAGCATTCTCAATGGCTTCCTCGGGAATGCGTTGTACGAACGCCAGCTCTATGAAAATCAAGCCGGTGTCATGGTACTTCCAGCCTCTCTGGTAGAGGGCTCCGCAGATGTCTTTCCCGGCCCACCATTTTAATCTCGGTTGTTCCATTTCAGCCTCCCCTTTCTAGTACCCCAGCAGGACTCGAACCTGCGACCTTCGGCTTAGCGTCCCCGGAGGGATTTGAACCCCCGACATCCTCTTTAGGAGAGAGGCGCTCTATCCGTGCTGAGCTACGGAGACAAGAGAGAAAAATTGTTTGCCCAGGGTTGGTGGTCAAAAACCTTGTAAAAACTTGCTGGATTCCGAGAGACCCAAAGTGTCAAACCTTGGCGCGGTGCGACAACCTCGTAGGGGAAAACATACACGGTGTCGTTGTCGAGACAGTAACCCAAGAAGAAATCCACCTCATCTTTCGTGTACCTGTGCCGAACAGCTTTTTTTGTTGGGTTATTTGTTCGCCCTGCACACAGGGACATGTGGTGATTACCCTTTTTTTCAGGCCAGATGTACTTGCACTGACACTTCAGAACATCTGTGCCCCGAAGAACAAGTAAATCAATGGGGGTGTCCTCTGTCATGGGGCGGAAAACCTTGGCCCCGTGCAGCATTAACCGAGCTGTGATCATTTGTCGAGCGGCCTCTCCAAGATCCGCCTTGGAAAGATCAGGTCGGTTTGCAAAAGTCACAGGAGCGATCACTTTCCTTGTGGGAGCTGCCCGTTTCATCTTTGATGCGTCACAATCTTTGATGAGGGTGTAGATGGTGGACTTGCTTTTCCCGAAACGAGCAACCAACGCAGGCAACGAGAGACCCTCAATTTCTCTGGCTGCACGAATAGCTTTCCGCACGTCCTCTGAAATTCTGGGGCTACCCATACACTACAATTTGCCAAACCTTGAACCACCTGTCAAGGAAGCCGCTGCTCTAATCCGACTGAGCTATGGGGGCATGGTGACCCAGGAGGGACTCGAACCCCCGACCGCCTGATTAGAAGTCAGATGCTCTATCCCACTGAGCTACTGGGCCATATCACCTGTAAGGATGTGTGACGCCGGGAACGAACGTGGTGGAGACCGAAGGGCCTCCCGGTCCCGATTCAGAAGCGGTAGTCCGGTAAAGGTATCCGCCCTCAGCAGGTATTCTCTCTGTCCGCACTCGGATAGATCTGTAAGAACGGCCCCCCACTTTCAACTCCCCGTTGGAGATGAGTTCCCATTCTGGTTCTTTTTCTTCAGGCATGTCCTCTCCTTCGATGGCGACCCCGGCAGGACTCGAACCTGCGACACCCAGCTTCGGAAGCTGGTGCTCTATCCATCTGAGCTACGGGGCCAGGTGGCATTCCCACTTTCGGGGTTTCCTCTGGTGGGTGTCGGCTATGCCAGCCGGGATCCGTGGGCGAGACAGGGATCGAACCTGCGACCGCCTATAAGCCAAATACCGCAGGTTCGATATTCTGTCTATTTTTGCTCCCTAGTGGGATCGAACCACTGACCATGCGGGTGTAAGCCGCAGACTCTTCCGCTGAGCTAAAGGAGCGAGATGAAACCAAAAACCAAAAGAGTTATTCAACTTAGGGAATCGGGGGCAACCTACGCTGAAAACTAAATGCAGCTTTAAGAAAACTCACGTCTGATACTTTGGGGTAAGGCACCCACTCTTCCACTGAGTTACTCGCCCTTAAATTTAATGTCCCACTCCCCGGTTTCCGGGCGCTCCTTCCGCCCCAGCCATTTTCCCAAGAAACGGCATCCCTTCCCCGCTAGTTCTATGGGGGCAATGAGGACGGCCCCCACCAAGAGACCAAGCACCAGGATAACGGGCAAGGAGCCATCTTCTGTGGGGTAGTGGATTTTTGACATCTTATTCTCCGTCCTCAACGTGTTCAATGGTGATGCGAAGAGGTCTCCCATCCAGCAACGCCATCAAGTCCTTGTGCTCCTTGGTCTCCTCATCCCATGAGGTCAGGGTGACCGCCAGGGTCTCGGAGCTGGGGAGGTCAACATTGAGGATGGCAGCCATGCCGCTGTCCTCGTAGTGCAAGTCCCGGCACAGCTTCGGCGGCTCCTCGGGGCCTTCAATCTGAGGGATGAATGTGGTTGTGAGCTTCATCCCATCTTATACCCGGTGGGCACAGTAGGAATTGATCGGCTGAAAGCCACTTCTTTCAGGTAGCAAAGCTACCCCCAAACCTGTTTGAAAAACCAGGAAGCCCCACCCGTACCCCCACTTAACTCTCCGCTCTGGGCGTCCAGGTCGGCAATAGGACAGCTTGGGGTACACTCCCAGGACTCAGTGTCCTCTTGGTCGCCCGCACACTGACATTCAGGTAGGTGTTCCAGGATTAGGTTGGCGGGCCAGCGGCCAATGTCGGGATTGTGTCCCCCTTCTTTGCCTGTTTGTCGTCGCAGGCTCCCACCGGCTAGACATAGTGAAAGCCATGGTGCCCGACTGGGGAGGCCCCCAGGCACACGTTTCGATGTGCCAATCCTACAAGCGTCAATGTTCAGTGCCCCTGTTCCGTGCTTGAGGACGTTCGCTGCTACGGTGGGCTCGGAGAGAGGTTTCCGGCAAATGTGGATGACGATCATGTTTTCTATACTACCCCTTTCTCTACCTTTCCGGGTCTATTCCAGTAGGGGCTCTTGCACTTGGCACCTACTCTTCCACTGAGTTACTCGCCCGAATGATGGTGGGCACAGTAGGATTTGAACCTACGGCTTCTTCCGTGTGAGGAAAGCACTCTTCCGCTGAGTTATGCGCCCGATATTCCCTTTATTTTGTTGTCTCGGCAAAGGAGAACCTCATGTCCCTACGCCAAGACATTGCCCGACTAGCCTCAGAACAGCCCCAGCTCCGTAAGCATCTTCTCCCCCTCCTCCGGCAAGCTACGGGATTCAACAACAAAGCCAAAGCCAAACCGGGTGACCTGATCCAGAGCTTCAACGTGGGCAACCCGCCCTCGACCATGTATCCGAGCTTTATCGGTCGGGTGAAGAAGGTCGCCGTGGATGACCAGGACGGGGTGGAGTACGTCTACTACGAGGCTATCGTTGAACTCCGCGACAAGAAACCCGCTGCCAATCCCCGTCGCCCGATGATGCGAGTCCCCCAGAACGGAACCCCCACCGACTTGGGGAAGACCACGGATTACATCCACATCATCTGATTGGCTCAAGCTACTTGAGGTGACGGTGACCCCAAGCAACAAACTGGGGACTGATTTCAGCTTCTCTTAGGGAATACCCGCAGTGACTACATACCAGACGGACCTCCCCGTCCCGGATTGTGGGGACAAGAGGTGGGTGCTCAACCCCTTTCCCACACACCAAGGGTTCTTGGTGGGCCTGCCAGGCTTCCAGGGCCTCTTTCTTACGGGCCAGCTCCATGCCGAAGTCCGAGGCCAGGACACCTACCGAGGTGATGCCGTGCTTGCGGATTTCAGCGGGCTCTGTAAGCCCGATGTATTTCTTGCTCATCGTGTTTCTCCTAGAATTCGGTACAACGTCCCCCACACCTGATCCTCAATCCCCCGGATGCGATAGAAGCTCACGTTCCCTGGCTCGTAGGTGTTGATGCCGGTGCGGATCATCACCTTCACCACCTCGTACACCAGCAACCGCTCCCACCCTTTTTTCCGCTTCACCCAGATCCGCTCTTGGTCCGAGCAGGCATCCTTGGAACACCAGTCACTCCGCACCCCCAGGCAGACCTTGATTTTGACCGGGGATTCCCTGGGGGGATAGCCCCTGGCCGTGAATTCGTGGAAAGCCACCGCGACCGTGATGTCCGTGATGTAGTTGACCCGGACATTCTCCACACACCCTGGTGAAGTACGGGCGACAACCCCAGGTGGGTAACCAGGAGAAGAACAGCCCCCTATGAGGAGGGTCAAGGTCAGGATACGGGTCATCTTCTCACCTTACCCGGAAAAAAGGAGGCACACCGGATTTACACAGGCAGCGGGGTAAGGGGGAGTCAACCCCCCTTACGGTAATTAGGCTATCCTTCAGAGATTATACCTGGAGATCTCGATGCCCTTACTTCCATTTCCCAGCAACCGTCAAGCAACTTCATTCGACTGTGGAGCTGCTGCTCTCCAAGCAGTCCTCTACTATTTCGGCCTGGAGGTGTCTGAGGAAGATCTGGTCAAAGCCCTTCACACTGACGAAGAGGATGGCACTTCCCCTGGATACCTCGCAGGGTATCTGGTCAACCGGAATTTCTCCGTCCAAGCTGCCAGCGGGATGACCTTGCAAGATCTTGAGAAGTGGATTGACCTGAAATCTCCGGTCATCCTTCTCATTCAGGCTTGGGCGGACAAGCCCAACCTGGACTACACCCATGCTCTGAACAACGGGCATTATGTGGTGGCCATCGGCTACGATGACCAGAACATTTACTTCGAAGATCCTGCCCTGATGGGTCACCTGGGGTCCATCCCCCGGGACGAACTTGATGATCGGTGGCACGACACCGACAACGGACACCTGTTCGAGCACTTCGGGATTGCCGTCTATGGCAGGGAACCCAAGTACAATCCCAAAGAGATCCTGCGAGTGCAAGCCTCCAGAGTAGCCGATGCCTGGTTGACCAGGCATTCCAAATAGTCGGGATGACTGGATTCGAACCAGCGACCCCTTGACCCCCAGTCAAGTGCGCTAACCAGACTGCGCCACATCCCGATGTCTACCGTGAACCACTTGGGCCAGGGGCCTCCCTCGTCCCCTGCTTGCGTCTTAAAGGCCCGTAGTCGGCCTGGTGGGTGTGAGAGGAATCGAACCTCCAACCTTCGGATTAAGAGTCCGCTGCGCTACCAATTGCGCCACACACCCAAATTGGACTCCAGGTGCGGACCGGGTTTAGCGGGACTCGAACCCGCCGATCCCTGTATTGCCCGGCCATGTGGAGCTGCACGCTCCGCTGGAGTCCAAACTTTTTATGGCTCACCTCGGAAGACCTGCCCTTCCGACCCCCCACACCCGGGATGTAGGGGACGCTCTATTTTGCTGAGGCGAATACATGAGGGTCAAGGTGTCCCCTCGTGAGACCCCATCCGAAGATTGGTCTTTCCCGGGGAGGGCTTCTGTGCCTCCCCGACTTCGTCGGCCTAGTTAGAGTTGAACTAACGACTTCACGCTTATCAGGCGTGCGCTCTACCACTGAGCTATAGGCCGATGCTGCTACTGCTTGGATGGGACGGCAGGGGTCGAACCTGCTACCTGCTGGACCAGAACCAGCCGCTCTACCAGGTGAGCTACATCCCAATGTGTTACACCAAATTATAATTCATCGGACAGGGTTCCCATGGCCCGAAAAGTTTGTTTCTCCCCTCGACGGTGGCCATGCACTGGACGAAAGTGAACCAAACATCTTTTTGGACCCCCTCGGGAACAATGCCTCGGTCGTTCGCCCAACGCAACCGACCCATAACCACGACCACTTTCTCTGTGTGGTCCACGAAACCGAGGGAGTAGTGGTCTCGCATATCTCCGGGTTGGCCGTGCGGCAGAACATGAGCGAGCCGATGACCTGCTCCCTTGCGAATCAACCATTCCGTATACAGTTGGTGCGGTAGCACACGGCCCCCCGAAAAGGTGTCGTTGCCATACCCCTGGTTACAGAGGGAGCACTTGTTGTCCTCAGTAAATCCTTGGCTATGCCCACAAAGTTTCATGTTGCCATTATACCCTTTGTTGGTCGGGGTGACTGGATTTGAACCAGCGACTTCTTGGACCAGAACCAGGCGTTCTACCGTCTGAACTACACCCCAATGTTGAGAACAAGGGTTCTCCGTCCCCTACGGCTACCCGGTTAATCGCCGGGGCCATTGTAGAGGATAACCGTCCCCCTCGTTCTCGGTCGGCGTGAGAGGATTCGAACCTCCGGCCCCTTGGTCCCGAACCAAGTGCGCTACCAGGCTGCGCTACACGCCGATTTGATGGCCTCCAAGGTGTCCGCAGTCCCGTGACCTTCCCAAGCATCCCTGGGCGTCCGCAGGGCCGTGACCTTCCTTGTAGTCCATCAGGACCGGATGTCTCCGGCCCTCTGGTCGGGGTGACTGGGATCGAACCAGCGACCCTCTGCTCCCAAAGCAGATGCGCTACCACTGCGCTACACCCCGTTGTCTACCGTGAACCACATGGGCCAGGGGCCTCCCTCGTCCCCTGCTTGCGTCTTAAAGGCCCGTAGTCGGCCTTGGTCGGGTGAACTGGATTTGAACCAGCGACCTCTCGCGTCCGAGGCGAGCGTGCTCCCAGACTGCACCACCACCCGAAGTTGGAGAAGGGTGCGAACCGGGTTTAGAGGGAATCGAACCCTCATAAGCCCCAAGCATTCCCGGCTATATGAGGTCGCACAACCTCACCTTCTCCAGTAGACCACCAGGGAGTCGAACCCTGAACCTTCCGCTAATCGGGCGGACACTCTGCAAGTTGAGCTAGTGGTCCATGTCGGTCTTTCACCAGTGCAGGACTTGAACCTGCAATCTCCGGGCTCCAAAGCACTCACGCTATGCCCGGCGCTCTATCGTTGAGCTAGTCTGCCTCCAGACCTATTCTCACCCCTCCTTGAGTTTCCGGGTTCGCGCTTCCAATCAAAAGCCCTTGCGGGCTACCGGGTGCTCCGAGGGTCTGTCCAGGCCCTTCCCCTGGCTCACGGAGTTTTGTTAGCTTGAGTGCTTGTTACCCCTCGGGCCGTACTGGCGCTGACCTGCGGCTCCCCCAAGGTTCAGGATGAGCTTTGCGACCCCAGCAGGACTCGAACCTGCAACCTTCGGTTCCGTAGACCGACGCTCTATCCAAATTGAGCTATGGGGCCATTTGGGGCGGCTTTGGTGGGAGAACCACCTCCCGTTGAATCCGGCAGCGGGTGGTTCCCCTGCGGAATCCTCGTTTACCACGCCTTTCCCCAGCTTTTGGAGGAGAGCAGGTGAGGTGTGACCCTTCAGAATCCAAACGACATGCCGCCGAGAGAACCCCGATAAACCTGCTTCCTCCTTCTAGCACCCCCGGCAGGACTCGAACCTGCGACCCTCCGGTCCGTAGCCGAATGCTCTGGATCCACTGAGCTACGGGGGCATATTCACAAACGGCCAGATTCCCACCTGGCTCCTACGCCGACCATATTGCAACCTGGAACAACCCTCCGACACCACCGCCGGTCAGGTTGCAGATCAGGTACTCAAGCCAGCATCAAGGGCAGCGTATAGCCCCATGCTTCTCTCAGACACGGGAACCGGGAAGGCTCCAATCTGAGTCGAGCCCTCGGAAAGTTGGCAGGCTTCCCGATGACTGCAACCCTCCCCTGCCAGGGAGCGTTTGTGGCGGAGCCGACGGGATTCGAACCCGCAAACCTCACGGCGTGACAGGCCGGTGTTCTCGCCAATTGAACTACGGCTCCATTACTAAACCCAAGGGACGCGACTCCACACGTCTTTCCCCCTGCCCTGGAGGTCGGGTTTGGCTACTTACTTTGCGGGCTTTCAGTAACCCATTGGGTTTAGTGGCGGAACCGACGAGACTCGAACTCGCGACTTCCTGCGTGACAGGCAGGCGATCTACCAACTGATCTACGGCTCCAAAGTTGCCCGTGTTTAACCCCACGGGCAGGGCACCAGCTCTCTCTCACGAGAGACCTACTTTGCTCCGGCAGAGGGATTTGAACCCCCGACACCTCGGTTAACAGCCGAGTGCTCTACCGCTGAGCTATGCCGGAATGTTGGTCGCTCACTCTGCTGTTACCCGGAGCGACCGGCGGGGTGTTTCTAAAAACGAAGGGTGCCCTAATCATCAGACCGGGCCACCAGGGCGGACACTCCGTCGGATCCAACGTGTGCCTTTCCCTGAGCAGGATTTGAACCTGCGACCTCCCTTCTAGGGTGACCGATGGGGCTTGAACCCACGACCTCCTGGGCCACAACCAGGCGCTCTACCTACTGAGCTACGGCCACCATGAATCTACTGCTTGGGTGACCGACCGGGATTGAACCGGCAACCTCCGGGGCCACGACCCGGCGCTCTACCTATTGAGCTACGGCCACAGTGGAGTAGGAGGGGATCGAACCCTCGACCTTCGGTATGCGAAACCGATGCTCTCCCGCTGAGCTACTACCCCAAGTGCCAGGGTACAGGGAATCGAACCCCTCTTTTTTCAGACAGGTGACGACCCTGCTTGTCGGTTGCTCCCGGTACGGGCTCCCCTCCAGTGGAGGATCCGATGGTCCGTCCTTATGTCGCCAGACTCCTGACATCTTCGGTGGAGCTGCGGGGAATCGAACCCCGGACCTTCTGTCTGCCAGACAGACGCTCTCCCAACTGAGCTACAGCCCCAAAGCGAGGTGGGTAGGCTGGCAACCTCCCACGCTCGCACAAACTATCTGCGGGGGTTGGCCTGCCCCGCAGTCACACCCACTATTCAGTTTTCAAGGGTCAGACTGTCCCCAAAAGAGGACAGACCCCCGTGTACTTCTGCGGTCTAGTCCACGGGGAGAACGAGACCCTAAAACGCGAAAAGCCGGGCTACCCTTTTTTGGGTGGCCCGGCTTCTTGTTCCCTTTTCAGGTAGGAGTTAGAAGCTGGGCCACCCCCTCGGATCGCAACCCTGGGCTGCGGCGGCGGGGATAATGACCTGATGCTGATTGCGTCCCATCACGGGCATACCACGCCGTATCGCAGCTCTCGCTACGCTTGGCTTGGTTTGCTTCCGTTTGGTTGCGGTCAACATCGAGTTTCTTGCTCCTATGAACCCAGCCTACCGGAGTGGTAGAACCTGTCAACCCCCAAAATGCAAGGGGGCAAAGTTTTTCTTTTTATCCCTCCGTCTACTCTTTCCTCGCTCTGGCTAAGCGAACTTTTTCAGACGTAGAGGTTATGCTTCCGAATGTACTCAAGAACTTTTGCGGGGACCAACTGAAACATTGGTGGGGGGATGGGTTTGTCGGGATCCATGATGGAGATGCAGTAGCGGATCATGGAGGAGCTGATGTTGGGCAACAACCCTGTCCCTCTCGGCAGCGTGATGAGGTTCCCCTGAACCAGCTTCAGCACGTCATCCCACCTACGCCACTTGCTCTGATCCGCAATGTTGTCGGAACCCAAGATGAGGTGCGGAACTCCGGGCAGCGTGGGGAGAATCAGCTCCAACAGGTCTACCGTGTACTGGGGTTGGATCTCACGTTCCCACAAGGGAACTCTGGCCCCTTTGATGGAGCTGAAAGCCAGGCGGCACATTTCAGCCCGGTGCTCCCAGTCCACCGTGGGCTCCTTGTCCTCGAACGGGTGATCCCAGCAGGGTGAGACGAACAGGAGATCCAGGTTGTACCTGGATATGGCGTAAGCTGCCCCCAGGACGTGGGCCATGTGGGGAGGGTTGAAACCACCACCGAAGATGCCGTATCTCATCAGTTTGGATCCCCTTGTTCGGGAAGATCCTCATCAAAAACGACGGAACCCCCCTCGATGTTGACCAAAGCACCCCACCTGCCCACCAGTCGATCTCCCTTGTTAGACCGTTCAGCCCAGCAACGGATCTTGGTAGCCTTATGAGGGGTCAACCATCTGGATAAGGTGCGTTCCAGCATGTCCAGGGAGGTGAACAGCCCGACGTTCCCGAATTTGTTTATCCTCTTTCCGTTGTGACAGACCAGAAACGTCATTCCTCTGCCCCTTGCTGATCTCTCAGGGCTGCCAACACCTCACAGAGCCGCTGGTGTTGGCTCACCGGGCCAGGGTCAAACGACAGCCCCAGCACGGTTAGCTCCAGCGTCCCACCCCATTTAGCGGTGATCCTAATGCTCCCGAGCTGGAGCATGGAGCCGTGGATTTCCCCCCCCAGCACCTCCTGGAACTCGGTCAGGTTGGCCTGCATCTCCCGGTAGCCCTCGCTCGCCAGGAAGCCCTCCATGGTGAATAGTCTCCAGGGTTGTGCTCCGGTTACGGTGACGACCTGCTGTTTGATCTTCAGGGAGTGGATCCGCTGGAAGGAATCTCGGGACTCGGCACACTCTCCCCACAATTCCCCGTGGGTCAGGCCCTCGTTCTGCCGGATGGCTTCCAGGATTTCTTCGTTGGTGACTGTTTGGGGGTTCATTTGGTCTCCACCGTTTGACTCTGTGCTTTCCGAACATCTTTGAGGTACATGCTGCCTAACCCAACACACCCCCGATACAGCAGACCGACGACAACCACCAAGAGGATCAGGGCAAACGCCCAGCCGCTAACCTTGGAGACTGCGTCGATCCAGCTCCCCCTCCTCATTCCGGCACCACTCTCTCGACCGAACGGGCCACAGCCTCCACTTTGTCGAGGTCGAAGATGTCCTCGGTCCTCACCCCGCTCTCCATGTCGATCCAGATGAGTTGGTCTTCGGGGAGGGAGGCTCCCAGGTCACAGACCCGCTCCTCTACGTTCTCCGGGGAAAAGCCCCCGGCGTAGCCGCAGAAGTTGCCGATGGGCTCGGGCCAGGTGGTGTTGACCTCGCCCCGCCCGCCGGAAGCATCGAACAGGATGTCCGCAGGGACAGGGATGTGGTTCTCACGCAGGGCCTCGTACAGCATGACGCTGCTCTCGCTGTGCCGTTGCATGATGAGCCGGGCACCCTCAATCATCCCGAAAAAGTGCTTCCAGAGCACCTCGGAAGTCCCGGCCACGTTCCACTTGGCCCGCTTGGCCTCAGTACGGCCTGGCGGGTTGATATTCCACTGGAGGCGCTTGTAGCCCAGATCAGGGGGGAATGCCTTGAACAGACGGGCCTCGCCCTTGAGCAGTTCACGGGACCACCTGCCGCAAACGTGCAGGGCCACAGGGAGACCCGCTTCACGTAGGGTGGTGATGATGGCACGGGCCTCTTCGATGGACGGGTAGCGGGGCTTGAGACCCGCCCCAGATTCGCTGACCAGGATCCCGTACTCGATAGGGGTAGGAGACGCCTTGGCGATCTCGATTGCTCGGGCCAGGTCGGTCTTGCTGTCCACTCCGGTAAATGTGATTCGTTCTAAAAGCATATCTTACCTACTGGTGAGGGGGTGGGGCTAAGCAACGGTTGCCTTGCTCATAGTGCTTTCACTGCCCTGAGACGTTCTTCGGTCTCGGCCAACTCCCTTTTAAGCTCCATCCGCCTGGCCCGGATGCCACACGCCTCGTCCTTGAGCTGCTCGATGCCCTCTTGGTAAGCACGGGTGCGGAGACAGTTGAGGCAGGTGACCTCTTCCACCTTCCCCGTGGTGCCGGGGTTCTCACTGGAACCCCCGCCATAGACGGTCTTGATCAGGCACCCAATACGGTATCCGAAGCTACCTAACAGGGTTCCATCCTTTCGCGTATGCCAGATGACATGCAGATAGTGGACGGACTTCCGCAAAGCCTTCTTGTGCTCAGTCTGGAATTCCTGCGAGCGGAGACAGGCTGGACAGGTGACCTCCCTGGTGTTCTTGGAGGATCCCTTGGGCTCCCCCGTGTTCGACGGCAGGATCTCGGAAGGCTTGCAGGCGAGGTGGGTCTCAAGGTTCTGGTACAGCTTATCTTTATTTCTTGGGGTGGTGATTCGGTAGTGGGTGACCTTGCTCATAGCAGCCTCAAGTGCCCCGTGATGGGGTCGATGCGTTCAGCCTTGTCCGGCCCCAGGGCCACCGCCGCGACCCCGATGTTCTCGTCGTCTATCAGGGAGCAGACCACCCCGTCCTCCCTGGCCGCGTCGTAGATGGCCCTCAGCTCCGGCCCACCCTTGATGCCCAGGACGACCTTGGTGAACTGCCCAGTCAGCCAGGGCAGCACCGCATCGAACCAGTCCCAGTCATCGTCCGGCCCAATCGACAGTCTCCCGTCGCTCCACCCGGAGTCTTTCATCCGGTTGGTGAAGATGGCCATGGAAGCATGTGCCCCCATGGCGATCATCTGACCCTTTGATATCCCCAAATCCTTGCGGACCACGATGACTTGCTTGACCATGGCAGGCCCCTACAGGTCTCGGACATGAGGAAGAGGCTCCCAGGGATGAGCCCCCATACCGTGGTATCCGGGCTCCAGATTCTCCTGGTCAGGTCGGTTGAACCATTCCAGAGGGCCGCCCTTGCGGAAGGTCTTGCCCCACCAGGAGCCCCCTGGCGGGTTTGGGTCTCTCAGGTCTTGGTAGACCTCTACGGTCTCGCGGGCGACCAGAGCTTGCAGTTCCTCGATGGTGTCTGAGACGCAAACAGTCGTTTGGAATTCTATCGCAGCCGCCCGCATATCATTCAGGATCAACACGTACATTCAGTCCTCCTGTCTCCCTACCCTACTCAGAACAGGAGCCAGCTAAGCTACTACACCGCGATACCCCCAAGTCCTGACTTCATTCCCCGACCTCATCCTTCCGGTAAGGCTCAGCTTCCAGAAGCCGAGAAACTTTATCCTGTATGAATTTCTTGACCTTCCTGATGGAGACCTTGCGGTGAGCCAGCATGGAGTAGAGTACGAACAACACGTCCCCGGCCTCCTCCACCACGCTGCTGTTCCCCTTGCCCCGGATGGCCTCTATGAATTCGCTGACCTCCAGGTGCAAGGCACAGCCCCCTTCGCCCCAGCTCCGCGCCCACTCATTGCGGTTACACAGGGCCAGGCAATGCTGAGCCAGCTCTGCATCGGACATGGGGGGTGAGGAGGGGGGTGAAGAAGATGCTTTGTCTCCACGATTCTCCCAGGGGGGATTGGCAAGAAATCGTTGAGCCGGGTCTACCTGCTCCTCGAAGATGGAGACCCTGACGATCTCGACATTGTTGAGGTTGAGGTGTCTCAAGGCACGGCGGAGTCCTTCCTCTGAGTAGAGGATTGCCGTATTTGAGCCGTAGGACTGCCGATTGGGAACTTTGTTTTCGCGGCCCCGGATGACGTACAGGACATCGAGCCCGAGACCGTTCAAGCACAGGGGTGTTTTGTTGCTCATGATTTGCCTCCAGTATCCTTTACCCGGAAATGGTGTCCTACACCTCGAAGTCCACGCCGGTTTTCTGGAGGCTGGCGTACTTCTTCTTGTCGAAGCGGTACAGGATCGCCCGGCCACGGGTGCCCACTTCTTTGAGCACCTTGTAGCTGAACACCCGCCTACGGAAGTTGCTCTTGTCCAGGGTGCGGCCCAGAACGATCTCGTAGATGGCCTTCATCTCCCCCAAGGTGAACTTGGGAGGCAGCAGCCCTACACCCACTGGCTGCCAGCGGAGCTTGCTGCGAAGACGGTCCAAGGCAAGTTCCAGGATCCTCTTGTGGTCGAAAGCCAGCATCGGAGGCAAGGCTTTCACATCGAACCACCTGGCATCCGAAGCGTCATCATCTGCCTGGATTGTCAGGGCCTCTGGACGTACCAGAACCATGTAGACCGTGGAGATGATGCGGCCCCGAGGATCCCGCACAGGGTTGCCGAAAGTGTAGAGCTGCTCCAGGTGCCCCGGTTCTGCGTGGGTCTCCTCCATCAGCTCTCGCTCGGCAGCATCCCTGAGAGACTCATCAATGTTGACGAAGCCACCGGGAATGGCCCAGTGCCCCTGGAAGGGGTCATCACGTCGCTGGATGAGCAGGACGTTGAGGGTTCGGTGACCCTGATGGATGCCGAACACCACGATGTCCACCGTGTTGTCGGCCTTGGGGTACTCATAGGTGTACGGAGGTGTCAGCGGATCGGATTTCATGCGGGCCTCCTGGACAGGTCAAAGTACTCCAGGTCAGTTCGTTCAAGGGTCTTTAACAACTTATCAAGCTGTTCCGTATTCAGGAGCCCATCTACCAGACCCTTGGGCAGGTTGCTGAACCCGATGTGGGCTCCCATGAGAGCCCCTGCCACGCAGGCATTGGTGTCGGTGTCCCCCCCCTCTCGGATGATGTCGTTGAGGATGGACTCGAAGCGGGACGGCAAGCGGTCGTCGTGCCGTTCTTGATCCCTTCGCAGCCACTCCCCCAGCGCCCAGAACCCGGCCCCCACGCACTTGTAGGTGTAGCCGATGCCCTTGCCACCCAGGTCCAGCTCCTTGAGGGACATTGGCTTCAGGTAGGGTGCGATACCGGGCTCGTGGTAGGCACCCCCGGCCCTTGCAATGGTGAAAGCCGCACTGATGTCGGTGCCCCGCAACAGAGAGGCACAGGCGTTGGAAGCCGCGACGACGGAGGCCACACAGCGGGGATCCGCATGGGTAGTCCGGCAGCCCAGCTCGGACATTATTGCGACCCACCCTTCATCCCAGGGGCGGACCAGGGGCACGCCGACCATCCGCATGACACCACCGTTGGGGGCCGCAGTCTTTCTGCTGTCCTCCCAGACCTCCTTGGCCACGCCCAGGGGTTCGAGGCTGTACAGGGCATTTGTCAGGACGGCAGCCGTGTGGTTCCCACAGCCCTTCCCGTTCTCGTGGAGCCATCTTTGGAAGCCTCTTGCGATAATGAGGGCAACCTTTTCCTTATCCTCCGGCTCCTCTACGAAGGACTTGAGCAGCACGATGGCTTGCTCCGTGTCATCCGTCCACTCCCCTGCCACCCACCCGTTGGGAGTATCTTTGTATTCGGCCCGCCCTCCTGGCTGGAGGTTGCCTGAGAACTCGTAGAAGGCTCCCAGGGCGTCCCCGATGGCTTGCCCATACAGGGCACCTTTACGTCGGTCTTGTAGTGTGATTGTTGTCATTGCTCTCCGGCCCCCAGCTTGTGACCCAGAGGCAACGGCTCAAGCCCCTGGGTGTCACTGTAAGCCCGTTCCCCCGCGCATACTGGGCAGAACACCCCCACCGTCCCTGGGGGCACCAGCGGCCCCCAGTGCTGCATGGTGGTGCCCTTTGTGCCACAATCTGTGCAGGGCTCATCGGGCCTGTATCTGATAAAAGTGTCAGCCACCTGTCTGCTCCGCCAGCTTCTTCCGCAGGTCAGCAGCCAGCGCAGGGTACTCCCCCTCACAGGCATCCGCGTAGGCTCGCAGGGCAGGAATAGCGAAGGGGTCAAAGGTCAGATCCAGTACGAAGTAATCCGCTCTCTCCCGGTCTCCACCAGGGAGATCTCGCCCATCCTCACGCCCTACGGTGAACTTGCCGTAGAGTCCCCGTTCTGTCCGGTCCCTGCAAAGGGAACAGGGTTCGGGCGGAGCTACCAAGCACCCCATGCTGACGTCCGCAACCGTCCCACTCTGGATCCTGTCCGCCAGGTTCATGGGTGGACCCTGGAAACACACTGAGGGGATATGGTCTTCCGGTTGTGACCACCCGCAGTCGGGGCAGACCAGGATCACCTGACCACCCTTTTTCAGGGGTTGCATTTTCCCCGGGCATTCCCCACAGGTGAGGGGGTGAACATGCTCTGAGGCTTGCCACGCCTTGAGGGCTTCAACCTTCCCATCAAGCTGGAACCGGGCGTCCGCCTCAGATGCCTCTCGGAATTGGTATTCCCGAACCTTGGAGGCATCGTCACCCACGCTTGGGGGGATGTTTTCTTTCGTGTCGCTCATACGGTTTACCAGTCCTTGATTGTTGGACCCCCACGGTAGCAGACACACTGCTGATGAAGGAAACCCACTTGGGCCTCAGAGTGATCATACCCACGGGATTTACAAGCCGTGGAACAGTTCCCCTTCTGGCTTTCAACGAAGACGTTGAACCCCACGATGGCCAGCATCGCAAAGATGGAGAACAGGATGATGGCCCATCTTACCCCTGGGTGATCCCCAAACCATATTGCGGCTCTCCCCACGATGTCAGGCATTGGGTTTCTTCCCAGAGCAGGAGAAGTAGTCGAACTGCCACACACCACTGTTCGCCCGCATGAACGCTACGACCACCACACCTTCTGCGGGCATGGCCTGGACAGACTGCGTTCCGCACTTGGGGCACACCCGGAAAGGGCTCTTGCCATCCCAGGTCCAGGCGTGTGCTGTGGACTCCAGGTCAAAACCAGGGCATGGGCCGCAGGTTGCAAGATGCTTTTCCCCCCGCCAATACTCGGTAGACCACTGGCCCCCGGTGGCCCACTTGCCGCCATTGTCCCGGCACCTCTGCACCCGGATGAGCCCACACTGCTTGCAGATGTGCTCCTTTCGATTGCGGGCTATGTGGTGCAGCAGTTCCCAGGAATGTTTGGTGTCTGTGGCCATCGTCTATTCCTCGTCCAGTCCTACCCTACTAATGCCCCCGCTCGGGAGGCGACGGATGGCCACGTACACCACCTCGGTCGCGGTCACAGCCACAGGGGCCTTGGATCCGTCCCGGCTGCACTCCACCTCGACCTTGATGGTCAGGGAGGTGTTCCCCTTCTTGACCAGGGTGGTGTAAATGGACACCACGTCCCCCATCCTGATGGGGGCATCGAACTGGATGCCATTCATGTACTTGGTGGCGACCTCGTGCTTGGTGTGCAGCCGGGCCTCAACGGCCCCCGCCAGGTCAATCTCTGACAGGATGACACCACCAAAAATGTGGCCGTGGGGGTTGGTGTCCTTGGGCAGAAGCATTCTGCGGGTTGATAGATGTCTTTCAGGCATGGGAACGGGGACGGGGTCGTGTACTTTCCCTGCCTCGATGGCTTCCTTTATGGTCCTTCCGTTACGGTCTTTCATTTGAAACATCCTCCCCGGCAGGTCAGGCTCCCGCAAAAGCTGCAGTGACCTTGTGAATCATCGTAGTAGGTGAACCCACTGGAAGACTTTTCCCGAGCTGGGCCGGGGACACGGCTCCCTCCTGAGTAAACAGGATTGCCATTGTCATCCACGAGCCACCGCTTCCCGTCCTCATCGGTGGTGTAGTTGATGTCTCTTCCGTCCTGGCCCATAGCTAACGCATCCTCATTGTGTAGACCCGGCTGCCCTGGGAGAAAATCAACTGACCTCCCTGCTTGCCCAGGATCATGTCCCCCTTCAGAGCCTTGTCCTCCACAATCTTGAGACCCTGGGAACCCCTGCGAGAGGAACACAGCTCCAGCTTTTCTTCCTCGTTGAGGCAGATGCAGACGCCAGAGTCCAGGGTCACGAAGTTGAGGCCAGTCGGGGTGATGTCCTCCACCTCCCGCACGTCATACTGATCCCCCTCGAACCGGAACACGAGCCGGTCGTACTTGCCGGACTTTTTGGCCCCCACCACCATGAGCACCCCACCGTCATACCGGGCGTCCAGTACCTTGTACTTGTCCAGCTCCTTGACCCGGACCTGCTGGGCCATGCCGGTGCCGCACAGCAGGGACACGAAGACCGACCCCAGCATGTTCTGGATCACCACCCCTTGGTAGAGCCGGGAAGCGTGAGGCAGGATGTTGGCCACTGCACGGGTTGAGGCAATGACCTTGCCCCCGGCGTCCGTGAGGATCACCTCATACACCTTGTCTCCAGACCGCACGTACAGCCGACCGTCATAGGAGACCGTCTCCTGAGCCTGAAGCATGAAGTCGATGGTCGCCCTGCTGGCCAGGTTGGTGAGCGCCGGTCCCGTGGGAGAAGCCTCAGCCAGTACCGGGCTGTCACCCCTGGGTGAGAAAGCACACCCCAGCACTGTAGTCCCCGAAGTGGGAACCCTGTTCGGCCCGACCCAGATGCCCTTGTTCGTGGCCACTACCAGGTTGGTTCCGCTGCTCCAGGTGTGGGTCACAGTGCCCTCGTAGCCACGGATCTCCACGATGTCGAGCATCTGGGTTCCCTTGACCAGCTTGATGATCGGCATAACCACGATGGCAGCCCCGAAGTCCGTGGGCGGCAGGCACCGCTTCCCCTGAGCGAACACCGCCTCATACCACGCCTTGTAGGCAGAGGGGATGACCGACAGGGGGTAAGTAGGGCCTTGCGGATAACCCACTTCAGGGTGCAGCACAGAGATGTTGCCCTGCATCCTACGGCGGGTGATGGCGAAAGTGTCCCCCGGGGCGTCTGAGGGGAGCTTGGACTTGAACTTGTCCTCCTTGCCCGTGTACTTGCCCCGGAAGGGGTGCATCCCGATGAACATCTGAAAGGTCAGTACCGCGAAGGAGTACCAGTCCGACAGGGCGGTCCAATCGTGCTTTTGAACCTGCCAGTCCCGGATGGACTCCATGATGGCTGGGGCCGGGTAGTGCGGGGTCTGGTAGCTGTCCACGTCGATGAAGTAGACCTCGGCAAACCCGTGGTCCACCAGGAAGTTCATCTCGTTCATGTCCACGATGAGGAGCCCGTGCTGGTGGACGTGCTGGACCCCTTCCTGGAGCTTGCGGACGAGGGCTTGCACCATCTCGGGCGTAACCCCTTCCCTGTTGCGGAATGCCTTGGGGAAGAGCTGGCACAGGACGTAGGCATCCTTGATGAACCGGGTGGTGTAGCCCACCGGGTTCCCCTTCTGATCCACGAGGATCTGCTGGGGGCGGATGATCCTCGGGTCAGTCAAGGCGGACAGCTCTTGGATTTTGCCCTGTGGGAGCATGTCCTTGGGGTCGTGGTAAATCTTGTAGGTCGTCCCACCCCGGGCGTACACAGAGCCCTGCCCGCCCTGAGCCACGAACTCACGCTGACCCAGGTTGACTCCCTGGGTGCTACCGCCTTTGACGAAGACTTTCATGGGCTACTCCTTAATGCCATGCTTTCCCTTTTCTCTTCTCCAGTAGGGCGACCATCGCTTTGTCCCCCATCTTGGCCCGCTTCTGGATGTACTGCTCGGACTCCTCCGGGGTGGGATCCCAGTCCAGGATCCCCAGGGCTTTGTCGGTCTCCCACTGGGTCCGAGCTGAATCCCGCGAGTGGCTCAGGGGACGTTTCAGGGCTCTTTCGAGGCTCATGGCTTACTCCTTACACCGACACGTACATGGTCAGGAACACCCCGGCCTCTTGCTCACCGAGACCCAGCTCATCGAAGGTCACTTGCAACTTCTCCTGACGTTCTTTGAGGTTGCTCAAGGTGAACATGGGGGCATCCCCTGATGAACCTCCCTCACCCGAGCACTCGTCCAGCCGGACTCCGAAGATGAAGCTCTCCAGGTCCGGGTCATAACAGGAAACTTGCTCGGCAGGGGACAACCCCAGGTCGTTCGTTGTCTCCCTCCAGGACTCCCAGGTGCCCTTGGGATCCCAGTCCTGGCGCTGGCAGAAGGCCAGAAATTGCGGGGTGGGTTCTTCCACAGGACGTGTCTGCACTTCTTTCCCGCACTGGGGGCAAAAACGCTGGTTGCCCTCCTGAAGGTGTCCTCGTTGGCACATCCGTTTGGTGCCCGTGACATCAAAGAAATCAGACCGGGACACCAAGATGCCCAAGGTCAAGTGTCCGTAATAATCGGCTCCCATGGCTCACTCCTCCGGGTTGTCGAGCATAATGGCGGCAGCACCAAAATCATCGTTGTTTTGCCAGCCGAGTTTGGGGCACGTCTTGGCCAGGAAGAACCTGTGACTCCGGGCCAGGAACTTCCCCTTGGGCATACGGATGTCCAGCAGGTGCGGGATAACATCGGTGAGGGGCACAAGATTGAGCTTGTCGTCCACGAAAGACTGTGCCCCGTCGGACAGCAACATGACCAGCTCAAAGTCCCCGGGGTCAAAGTCGATGGTCCAACCAAAGTTCTGAATCCCCTCCTCATCGTCCTGGACCTTGAACTGGTGCTCCTCGGTCTCGACAACCTCCCCCTTTTCATTAAGGGTAGTCACCGTTCTCTTGCCTAACCCTTCGTTAATCCAGAGGTCGAAACGGGTCCGGTCCATCAGGTAGGTCAGGTAGCCGGGGGCTCCCTGGTAGTCGATGACCCAGACCAGGAGACCGCCCTTGCGTGGCTTGGCTACCACCACCCCGTCCCCCGCAACGAACACCTGAACCACCCCGGATTTGTCCTCATGGGCCGTCAGGAGGGTGGCATCCAGGCAGTTGGGGTGCAGGGGCTTCATGACCCGGTCCAGAGCACGCCAGATGGCCCACTCTGCCTTGAGGGTGTCGAACATGTTGAGGGAGTGGACGGCGGAGGCAGTCAGGAGCCGGGAACCGAAGTCGGTGTCTTCGGAGGAGGAGCAGCCGTCGGACACGATGGCGTAGGGTCTGTGCGACCTCACCTCATCCTCCTCGGGATGTACCAGACCAGCACGGGCATAGTCCTCGCAGACCGTGTGGGTTTTGCCAATGGCAAAAAGGGCGTCAGCGTGGCTCATCAGTCATTCCTTTTCCTTCAGCCCATCGGCCTGTTGGTCGGCCTCGACAACCAACTCCTTTGGAATGCCGGAGAGTCCACCGAAGCTAGAGACCGTGTACCCGATGAGCTGGTAGAATTGCGCCCAATCCTCATTGCTAATGTTGGGAAGCAACCCCAGCTCATTCATACCGAATCCCTTCGTCTTGGAGAAGTCGAGCAGGAAACGGATGAGGGCATTCTGCTGGAACCTGGGCGTTCCTTCTGGGTCGAGGTAGATGGGCTGCATTGGTTGCTTCACTGCGTCAGCGGGGCACATCGTCTTCTCCTTCGGAGTCCGGCTTGTCCCGAGTCTCCCAGACCTTCATCAGTTCCGCTTTCAAACCCTTGGCATCCCTCACGTTCAGCAACCCGAGATCCGCGATTTCATCTACCATGTCCAGGGCCGCTTGCGGGTCGTCCATCTTGAGGATTTTGTCAGGGAGATTGGCCAGAGCTGCCTTTCCCTCTCGGACCTTGACCAGGGTTTCCTTGTAGTCCGCGACTCGCATGGGGGACATCAACCGCAACGCCACAAATTTCTCCAGGGTGGCTACCACGGGGTCCGTGCAGTCCAGGACGTTCTCCTCCGGCTCGTCCAACAGCCTGATGAGCTGCTCATTCAGCCCGACGTACTTCTGGAGGTATTCGTCCTTGAGCTGGACAACCCGCTCGACCTCCCCGTTGGACAGGACGTGGGCTTCCCGCAGGACTTGAACCAGGGCCGCGAAGCCGCAGACACCATCGGCCTTGTCCATGGCCTCGTTCAACGCTTTGTTCTTTTGAAAATTCCCGGTCTGCATGACACACCTCTCCTGTTCCCCGCCGGAGGGTTTCAAGCCCCGGCGGGTTCAGGTTGTGGTTGCTGCCCTTAGAAGGACAAGGACTTGCTCGGTCCACCTGTGCCAAGAGCTTGCGACTGGCTGCTGATGGACTTGCTGATGAACGTGCCCATCTTCGCCAGATCCTTCGGCGTGGCCTTGCCGATGGCAACGTACTGCTGAAACTCGGCCTCGTCCTTGAAGGTCTCCAGGTAGCTGTTCAGGTCGCTGGAGTCCGTGTTCACGCCGATGAGCACCGGCATCAGGGACTCCATGGCCTCGGTGTTGCGGGCCTCGGCCAGCGCAGCCTTGACCATCTTGGGGGTGGTCTTGGACTGGTTGTCCCCGCCGTCGGAGATGATGAAGATGGCCCCGTTAACCGCGAACTGCGCCATGGTGAGCTGCCGCCCGTACTCGATGGTGGCCCTGGTGGCTTCATAGGTGGCGTCATACAGGGCGGTCAGCCCACCGGGCAGGTCGATGCCGGTGTAGTCCGCCTCGTTGCAGTCCGGCAGGGGCTTGAAGCCGTGGAACTCCGAGAGGTGCCCGTCGAAGATGAGCACCCGGAGCATCAGGTTATCCGCCCGGTTACTCATGCGGCAGGCCCGCACGACCTCCTGGATCGCAGCCTTGATCTGCGTCCAGAAGGAGTCCACGGAGCCGGAACCATCCACGACGATGGTGGCCAGGGTGTACTCGGTGGCCCCCAGGTTCTCGATCTTGGCTGCGCTGAACTGGAAGTTGGATCCACCGATCTGGTGGGTGTCCATGTCTCCGCTACCCGCATCTTTGAAACGTCCCATGATGAATATCTCCTTTCGAAGCCCTTGGCTGTTAGGACAGGAACTCGGTGGTGGTGCTGGTCTTGACACCCTTGGCGGTGACCTCCTTGACGAAGGCATCCCCGAGGAACTCGAACCCGGAGACGTTGCTCATGGCGTCCATGAGCAGGACGATCTTCTCCGCGTACTTGGAGTCCGAGAAGTTCTTGATGATGTCCCGCACCGTGTTGGCGTCACAGTGGCTCAGGGCCTCGCCACCCACCGGGATGATGTCGGCCTCCTCCATGGTCGTCACCAGCCCGGTGTTGACCTGGGTCGAGGGGTCAGCGGGGTCGGGCACTTCGGCCTGCACGCCAGAGAAGTGCTCGGTCCAGGGGTTGTTGCCCTTGGGCACATAGTCCACGCGGGCGAACTGGTCGTGCTCCCAGCGCCCCAGAGCGTCAGCCAGCACGGGGACGATGCTCCAGCCCCAGGTGCCAACAACGCAGTGAACGGTCCAGACGACGTGCGGGTAGCGGCCCTTGGTCTCCAGCGCCTCAAAGTAGCCGAACACACCCTTGCCGGTCGGCCCGCCGCTGTGCAGGTAGCTCGGCATGTACGTGGTGTACTCCTCGTCCGTGTCCAGGAGGGTGCCGTCGGGCTGGGGGATCTTCGACACGATCCGCTTGCGGTCGGTGTGGATGCCCAGGATGGTGAAGGGGTTGGGGGGTGCGCCGTCGCCCACCCGCTTCCACCAGCGGGGGCGCTCGATGCCGATGGTCTGGTGGCTGTCCATGGTGACGTGGATGTCGTCGAGCTTGGGGCCGACGCGGTCGATCATCGTTGCCAGGCGGGTCATGTCTTCGTGCCCGCCGGGAACGCAGAGTGCTCCCTTGTTGCCAGTGGACACCTCCGTCCCGTCGGGCAACGTGACCTTCTCGTCTTCCACGCAGAAGTCGTTCTGCGGGTCAACGATGAGGAGCTGGATGTTCAGCCTGCTGTTGTTGGTGCTCATGGTTAACTCTCCTTGGTGATGGTGAGGTCGTTGGTTAGGATGCCCCGCCGAACGAGGTCATCCCGGGTGCCCAGTGTTGGGATGCTGGGGTTGAGTTTGTGATGGGTGTCCTTCTCCGCCTTGCGTGCGGCCTTGAGCAACTCAATCAGGTTTGCATTGAAGCTGACACCCGTGGTGTTCTCCGACTCGAAGGTCTGGTTGAAACAGAAGGTTCCGTTCAGGGATTCAACATTCAAGAAGCGGTTGAAGTCCGGTACCTCCTTTCCAAACAAGACATCCTCGACAAGTGGCCCATCCTTTTCCTCCGGGTCCATGGGGAGGTCGAGGAACCGGGCCACCCGCTCGATGGTCCCGATGGACAGGATCTCCCCGGTCATGGCGTCTACCCGCCCGTAGGTGAATGGGACACCGTACTGCGCCAGCAACTCGGCCTCGTCCGTGTGCCCTACCTTGCCCTCCGCTGACCTCTCTGTCTCATCCCAGAGGTCAGCGGAAGGGGCGGTTTCCATAATGGGGAGGAGAGCACGGGCCACTTCATGGACATCATCCCGTTCTCGGAGGTCTCTCTTGACGAGAATCTTTGCCAACTCTGTGGCCACAAACTCCTCCCCGAGGGCGAAGGCAAGCTGGTACACCTCAGTCTTGCTCAACATGGCCAGGGGATTGGTATCCACTTCCCCGTCACCACCCTTCTGGTAGTAGCGGAGGAACCGATCCTCGCATTCGTTGCCCGTCCCGTGGCGGATCCCACCTCCCAGCATCCGGTTGATCCCCCGACCCGCCGGAGCACGGAGGGTGGAGCGAATGGAGCCCATGATGGTGGGGTCAGCTTCGCAGCGAGCGTCGATCTCCTCCTGGGAGTAGCCCGCCTCCACAGCCGCCCGGTTCAGCTCCGCCACCAGGGCGTTGAAGACCCCGGTGAGGTGCCCGTCCACCAGGGGGATGCAGAGGGCTTTGGCGAGAGCCACGGCACGGGCCGTCTGGCTCTCGTGGGTGTTGATGCGGGAGTGGAACAGGATGACGTTCTCCCGCCCCAGGGCCAGGGAAAGCAGGCACGCCATCACGGCAGAGTCGATGCCACCGGACGAGTCCAGCTCTGCCTTGGGGAGAAGGGGCAGCTTGCGCTGCCGTTGGATTTTCTCGTGGAACGCCCTGATGGCATCCACACGATCTTTCAAAAGTCCTGCGAGGTCTAGGACGGGCATGGTCGTTTTCCTTTCAAGATGCACATGTCGGTGAGGTTGATGATGAGGTCTTTGGTCCACTCGGAGGAGGTCCACCCCTCCTGCCCTGGGAAAGGTGGCAGGAACAGGAACCTGCGTTCGCTTTTCACGGATCCGATGTCGAAGAACCCCTCGATTTCCTCCCCCTGCTGGGCTACCAGGCTGACCGGACCCTTCCTTCCATCGGTAGGGACACGGCGCATGATGACCGGCTTGCCAGGAAGGGACTCCTTTCCCGAAGACCCCGAGAACTTCATTACCGGCATCCCACCGGACTGGCACAGCTTGTAGGCTGCACTGACCCGGTTTCTGCCGAAGGGGTTGAGGTGGGGGTCGTGGACGATGTGACCACCGTAACCGTAGAACCTGCGTTCCGTGGGCCAGTTCTTCTGGTCACAGAAATCCTCGTTGATCGTGGTCTTAGCCGCAGTGTATCCGTCCTCAAAAATGGTGTTGGGGAACGCTCCTTGCCGGGGCATAAAGAAATGCGACACCATCCCCATCTGAGCATCCTGGTCCCCGGAGTCGAACCGCAGGGAGCAGGGACGTTCCGGGGTCTCATCAATGACCTTGAAGGCTGCGGGGAGCCCGATCTCCATGGGGTCATAGGTATCGAACAGGTAGCTCGGGGGCTCCTGCCGCATGTCACGAATGGCCCGGAAACCAGGCTCATCCTCCCCGATATTTCCGGCAGACCACCTCATCTGGTGCTCATGTCCGGTGGTGCCCACGGGCATCATGTAGAGCTTCCAGGCCAGGTAGACGTTGGAGGTCTTGGTGATCCCAACCTGCTGGCACGCCTTGAGGGCCAGCTCATGCTGCTGCATACAGGTCATGGCCCGCATCCCCACCTCGAACGCCCGGCTCGTGTCTCCCTTGAGGGCAGAACGGATGGCAGATACCCGTTGCAGGGCATTCTTCTGGTAGGTCTGCTCGTAGTTCAAATTGTCCGGGCGGGAAATCCCCACTTTTTCTTCCAGGAGCCGGAGGATCTTCAACTCGTCTGAGCACGATGGCCTGAGACAAGCCCAGTTTGTCATGGCATCAGCTTTGCGATCCCCAGAGGACTGGATATGCTGAAGGGTAGTCGCCACCTGGAGAGGAAAATTCAGGCAGATGACCAGGGGCTCCAACCAGCTCACCAGGAAACTCGGCCCGGTGATGGTCAGAATCGGCTCTCCAGGGAGCACCCAGGACCCCGGACGGGGGCACCAGATGTCCACCCTGCCCAGCAGGGCCTCCTCCATGGCAGGGGTAAGCCCGTAGCCGTGCGTGGCCAGGAACGCCCTCTCCTTGCCGTTGGGGAGCCTTCTGGGAAGGAACTCATTGACCACAGCCTTGAGGTCGAAGGGGATGTAGAGAGGTTCGCCCTTGCGGCAGGTGAAGTAGAAGGTCTCCTCGCGGAGCGGGAAGCCTGCCTGGGCCATGGAGAACTTGTAGCCGTCGGTCATCAAGGGATTGCTTGTGCTTCCCATGATTAACTGAGCCAACCTTTGTTCTGTATTTATTTCCATCTAGGTATCCAGTACCCCTTGTAAGGGGTCTTGTCAACCCCTCAAAAGGGGTGCGAACTACCTTTGTCGGTTTGGTTTCTCACAACCTCACTACTCTCCGCAGGTTTCAGCTAAGCGAGAAAAGATTAGTTGACCTTGATGAGACAGCCGTGGCCCTCAATGTTCACGATGGGCTCACCGTCAGGAAGCTCCCTGTCATTGTCCCTGACCGTTCCTGGCGGGGCGTAGGGGAGGGTGGGGGCACCCTCGATTTGCTCGTGCAGGTGGACCACCACCTCGGCGTTGTGCATCTCCCCGAACCTGATGAGCAGCGGGGCATTGAGGGTTGCTTTGCGGGAGTCACCTACAAGGTGGATCTCGGTGCCCTTTACTCTACGAACCAGGGCGGCGTCCATGGCGGTAAACGCCTCGCCTTTCTCCCGTGGCGAGCAGAGCCAACCCGTTCCCGGAACACGGACAGCAACCGCCCCAAAAACCATATCCTTACCCGCTACAGGCTTGACGAAACGGTCCCTGTATTGGCCCACCGTGTTGTCGAACTGCGATAGATACTCGACGACACCCCGGATTGAATCTCCCTGGAACACCGACTGGTAATGCACGTCGTCGATGACCGCCAGCAGGTCGGCGTACAGGGCCTCAAAGTCGTTGTCATGGGTGACCACTGAGTGATCCGGGTAGACGAGTTTCTTTTCCCGCAACCCGCCCGCCATGTCATTGGCCAGGATCACGTTGCACTTGGCAGTGAGCAGCACATGGTAGGCCGCGTCCAGCAGCTCCTCCGGGGTCGATCCGATGAGCATCTTGCAGCCAATCAAGGTGAGCTGCGGGTTGATCGTCCGCATCCGGTTGATGACCCTGGGGGCCAGCATGAAGGGGATGTTAATAATGTCCCCCTCCTTGAACCCTTCGGTCGGCATCTTGCCCTTGATAGGCTCCGCCGGGATCCAGTTGACCACGGCTGCCCCCAGCACGGCTGCGTGGTGGGTCTTGGCAGCCTGGTAACACTTGGCTGCGTAGTCGTGGTAGCCCGTGTGGGTTATCACGTTGAGCAGGCCCCTAGCTTTCCCAAGAACCTGGCCCACCAGTTTGGTGTGGGTGTCGGCCACCAGGAGCGTGACCAGGAAGCCCTTCTTGAGCAGGTACTCCGCGAAGTGGGTCGTCCAGATGCCCCGGATCCTGTTGCCTACCAGCTTGTTGTCATCCAAACGTCCATAGACGGGGCCAGAGGTGATGAGCACTCGCTTGGCTTTGTTGAGGAAGTCCCGATCCTCCTGGGTCATCTTCCACCAGGCATCGTCCATCTGTTCCAGGACACCATCCTCCAGGGAGTTCTCCTCGTCGTTATGTGCTGCCCGGACTTCGAGGAGTTGTGCTTCCAGTTGGAGGTAAAGGGATAGTTCGCCGGACGGATAGCTCATTTCAAAAACTCTCTCAGTAGGTGTTTGGTTACGGGGCCGAGGGGGTCTACAGGAACCCAACAATAGTCATCGTGCTCCTCCGAGAGGTGTACCTCTGGGAGCTTCCCGGCATCCCCCACAAGCTCAGCCAGGAATGTATGGAGGTGGAACACCTGACCGGAACCGACCAAGTTGGGGAACACACCCACCTTCTTAACAACCCTCCCCACCAGGCCGCTCTCCTCTTCCAGCTCCCGCAGGGCCGTCTGTTCCAGGGTCTCCCCCTCCTCACACTGCCCACCAGGAACGGCCCAATACTCGGGGTAGTTGGGGGCGGTGGAAGTCCGCCGCAGAAGGAGGAGTCTGCCCTGGCACTTGAGAAAGACGATGCAGGAAGAGATGGCGTCCCCGCGATAGAGGGCAGGGTCGTAGGTTGCCATGTTGAAGTAAGAAGCAGTGGGCACCAACTGCATTGCCTTGGCAGCCTCCATCAGGTAGGGGTACGGGTCCAGGAGGCAGTCAGGCCGTGTGTCCTCCGGCTTCCACAGGTTCGCCAGCCGGGGTACCCCCTGCTTCCACCAGGCGGTCTCCGTGGCCCCCGGCTTGAGCAGCTCGATGTGCAGCATGGTCATGGGTCGGCCCTTGAATTCGACCAGGACACACAGCACCGTCCCGAGGGTGTCCCCTCGGTGGACCGGCTGCCCCACTTCCACCAGGGAGCTGATCTCTCCATAGACCACCACCCCCGATTCCCCCTGGACCAGCACAGCCTTGGTGTCGTTCCACCAGGGGCTTGGGTCATCCGCGTGGGGGCCGGTGAAGCCCTCTATGGAGATGACTCTGCCGTCCTCCATGGCAATCACTTCGGTGCCTACCTCGCAATACAGGTCGATGCCGGTGTGGACATCGTGGCTACGTTTGCACCCGAAGGAACCCAGCCTGTCAGGAAACATGGGGCGGCAACCCTTGAGCGGCCAGAGCCAGGTCATCAGAATTCCCCCCCTGTTTTGTCTCTCCACTCCATCATGACCTCTGACAGCAACCTTCCCTGATCCTCTTTCGCCTCAAAAGGATCCCGGCAAACCATCCTCTCCAGGAACTCCAGGTCTTCCTTGGCTCCCCCGCTGATGGTCACGATCTCGTAAAAGCACTCCCAACAGACGACGGTGTCTTGGTAGCGGGGTTCAATGTACTTCCGCCACATCTTGCTTGGGACACTGAACAGCGGGGGCCACAGCCCTCCACACTTGGAGCACAGATTCGGCCAGCGGATGTAGGGGTAACGCCCGTGAGCCTTCAGGATCTTCACGAACCTGTCATACTCCTCAGCGGACACCCCCCCGTTGTAGACCTTGTCTGGCAACCCGTTGGTTGGGTGTCCCCCTACCCCCAAGTAAACGCTGTCCGGGCTGAACATGGGTATTTCGGGCTGGTAGTTGTATCCGAGCTTGCGGTACATGCAGCCGCAGGAAGAGAGCTGCCCTCCACACCAGGGGCACCGCTCCATGTCGCACATGACGTGGGCGTGAACCTCTCCTTCTGCACAACCGCAGCCGCTACAGGTTTTCTTCTTTCCGCTCATCCCACCATCCTTGGTAGGTGTTTCGTGCAGACCCACCGGAGACTTCTCCCCTCCTCCTGAACCTCGACCTTGAAGCAGGGGGTCAGGAGGAACAGCAAGCTGTCAGGATCGAGGTGGCGGAACTTGGTGATGTCGAACCCCAGCCTGCCGGACAGTTTGGCCTGGAGGTGCAAGACCCGGCCCCGCATCGGCCCGATGTCCTCCGGGTAATCCACCAGCTTTTTGAGGCTGAGGTCTGGCTCACTGAGCATGTCGAGAAGCTCATCGAGCGGGGGCACGTACAGGTGGGCCTCAAAGAACCGATGCCCGCCGAAGCGGTAACTCTTGTAGCTGTAAGGCTTGACCCCGCCATCCATCGGATGGGTGAACGTGTTGAACACGAACTTGCCACCGGGGACCAGGAGATATCGGAGCCAGGACACTAAATCCGAATCCCAGCGGAGGTAGTTCGCTGCCTGCCGCAGAACTACTACGTCAAAGGGGACACCGTACATCCCCTTAACGGATTTGTCGCGGGCGTGGTCATCCACGTTCTCCTGGATACAGGGGATGCGAGGGTCTGGGCACCGAGGGTTGAGGTCATACAACACGATTCTATGAGGCTGTCCACCCCGCCTCAGAGCTTCCCGGCTCACGGCCCCGGAACCCCCGCAGAGGTCCAGCAGATGGTAGTGAGGCTCATACTCGGCCAGGTCCAGTAGAAGACCCGGCTTGCCCAGCCAGCGAGCGTACAGCTCATCGTAACGGTCAGTCGTGCAGCGGAACATCAGGCCAATTCCTTTTGAACCGCCTCCAGCAACGCCTCATCTGTATAAGGTGACCTCAACACAGGGACTCCTTTGGGGGCAAAATCCGGCATGATGGTGGTGATGAGGATCTTGATTTCCGGGTGTGCCGCCCGTAACCACTCCACGAGGAGAATCCCAGGACAGACACCTCCACAGAAATGCAACACGGTGATCACCAGGGAAACCTCTGGGACGACCATCAGAGCTTCTTTGACAGCCACGGGGCTATCCGTAGCCCCCACCTTGTACCCAGCCTCCGTGAGTATTTCCACGAGATGCTTACGGGTGTTGAGGTCGGGATCCGTCACAAGAACCATTTTAGGTTTCGCCATCGGTCAGCTCCTTCAAGGCACGGTCTAAATAACCGTGGCGTTCCCCCTCAAGAAGCCACAGGAGATAGGCATTCTTGCGTTGCTCTTGCACCAGGGCCTCCTCCAGCACCTTGATCCTTTCCTCTCCGTCCACAGCCCCCCGGATCTCGGAAGTCACCTTTTGCGCCCGCCTCGTGAGCTTGGCTTGATGATTTGACTTGAGCACGGAGAAGTGGCTTTGAGCCACCTCAATGCCGGTCTCCGCGATGAACTCCGCCCGTGTCCCGTCCGGGTGGTTTCTCAGGAATAGACGAACATCGTCCGCCTGGGTGCTCTCGTAAGGCAACCCGTCATCTTCCCGCATCCTGTTTCGGACGAAGCTGAAGTGACTGGAGGCCACTGTGACACCCGTGGTTTCGATGAACTGGACGCAAGTCCCTCCCGGGAACTCCTTCAGGAACGCACGGATCTGGTCTGCTTTGCTCGTGGCCATTGGCTATTCCTTAGAGAGCGGCTCGGGCGGCCCGGGCGGCCTGGAGCTTCTTGGCCCTGGCGATCCGGGTCTTGGCCTTGTCGATCCGGTCGTCAAACTTGGCCGCCACCTCGGGGGTTGCTGCGTTGTCGCGGAGCTGGATGCTGACCCGGAGGTAACGGGAAATCCGCTTGTCCAGCTCGGTCTCGGGGAGCACCAACATCAACCCCCCGCTGGTCATCATCACGGCCCTGTATCTGTCAGCGGACTTGCCGTTGAATACCACGGTATCCCCGTCTTCCCGGATACCATACTGGCGGGCCACTTGTTGTAGAAATTGGTGGTGGTTGTTGACGTACCGCAGATCTGTGTCGTCTATTTCGTCCAATATTTGCATCTCTGTTCGTCCTTTCCATTGGCTTTCCAGCCAAGGCACCTGAGCAAAACTCAGGCTCAATTACTTATTGATACCCTTAACGGTCATCATCATCCCCAATGACGATGGTGGTGCCCCGCACGGAACCTCGCACCGAGACACCCCCGCCGGAGATGTTGATAGAGCCCCCTCGCCCCTGGGAGGGCTTGACCCCGGAGATGGTGCCCCCTGCGTTGACGCTACCACCCACAGACCTGCAGTCCACGTTGCCCCCCGCATTGACGCTGCCACCCACAGATCTGCAACCCACGTTGGCACCCGCCTGTACGGAGCCACCCACGGAGGTGCATTCCACGCTTCCGTGGTCTACCGTCACGTCCCCCTCGACAACCCCATTGAGGATCACCTTGACGTTGGGGCCACCCATGATGTGCAAATCCCCGGAGATGTCCTGGTTGAAGGTACGTTCCCCTTTTGGCAGGTCGATGGACACAGGGCCAGCATCCTCTTGGGCGGTTACAAGTACACGTTCACCCAATGGCCCCCATTCCTTACCGTTGACGAAGAGACGCTTCCCTCGCATCTCAATCCGCATCCCATTGATAGAGATCAAGTTCATAATCTTTCTACTCCCTGAAGACTCCAGCTAAGCAGTTTAGCCGAGCAACCCTCGTAATTCCTCGATGTCACTGTAGATGACCTGCTGCCCGCACAGGATACAACGGTCTGTTGCCAGCAGCTCAAAAGTCTTCTGGTCGCGGGACACCAAGAGAACACCCCTCTTGCACTTCGGGCAGTCACTCCTGTAGTAGCTCTCCTCATTCGCCCTGGTCAGGTTAGAATGCAGAACCGTGATCACGGGAGCATTCTTATTGATCCCCACCAATTCTTCATCTGTCTTGTCTTTCATCTGGGTCCTTTCAACCCCGGGCTTCCTACCCAGTGCTGCCAAAGTGTCCAGCTCTTGTAGAAACCCTTGGCTGCGTCCTTCCTGTTTTCCAGCACCTCTGAACTTGTCAGCCACCCACAGAAACAACTGTTCCTTCTCCGCTGGGGAAAGCTCCTCCAGGATGTCTCGGAGAGGTGCCCCGTAGAGCACCATCCTCTCGGGAAGGTGGGAGGATCTCAGCTCCCTGCGGAGCATATGCACAACCTTCTGAACTTTTGGAGTAGCTGCCACTCAGAACCTCGGTTTCTTGATGACCTGCTCCGTCGTTCGGGTGGTGACTTCCTGATGGCCGCAAACCGTGCAGGTTCGGGTCCACTTGGGGGTCTCCTGTCGGGGGACATGACAAGGCCCCCGAAAGTCCACACCCATGGTTCCCGGGAGGTCTCCCTCAGTCCTGTACGCCTCCTGAACGTCCGGGGTGTACTCCCCCTGGGGGTCATCCCAGGTGTGACGGCACTCCTGACGTGCCTGGCGTAGATTCTGCTCCGCCTCCGCCAGCTTCCAGCGAGCAGTTTCCTCAATCGCCTTCAGTTTCTCAAAATGTGGATCCATGGCAGTCCTTTAGTCGATGGTCAGGCTCCAGATGGCCTGGGGGTTGGCTTCCCAACTTTTTGCACGCCTTACCTCCCACCAGCCCTCACCGATCTCGTTGATGTCATCGTGCTCCGGGTGGCTCAGCTTAAATCCCCCGGTGGCACACAGGAACCCCAGCCGGTTCACCGGGGTCTTGGCCTCGCTCCGGTACAGGGTGACCCTGGCAGCCTGGTCCAGCACCTCGAACTTGTGGGATTCAAACTCCAGGGTAGTGGCCTCCTGGGGATCCCCCACCTTGGCTCCTGCCTTCACCGGGTCGTTGGGGTGCGGGATGAACATCAAGTCCCCCTGCTGGAACGCCACCTGCTCAGCCGGGACGTTCCCGGCCATGTACTGGTAGCACGCTTCGATCAGCTCACAGGCTGGGGTCTTAATTTTGTTCTTGCTCCGCTGCGGGCGGACCCGGTGGAAGTGAACCCGGAGACCGGAGGACACCTTCTCGAAGATGACCAGGAAGGTGGGGTAGCCCCGAGCGGTGACCGTACCCGTCAGGGTGTAGTAGCACAGCCCGTAGTCGTCCCGACCGTTGAGCTGGGGTTCCAGGTCACGGAGGACCACGCCACCGCTCTCGGGGTCGGTGAAGCCCTCCTCGAAGATGTAGAAGTGCCGGGAGTAGCACCACTGCGTCCGCACACCAGACACGGACACCGCAACGTAGGGCACCTCTACCTCCCGCATGTCGTTGTCAGCTACCGGGGTGAAAGCAGACCTCCGCTTGGTCGTGCCGCTCTCGTCTGCCTCATCCATCTCCAGCTCCCACTGGCTCTGGACGAACTTGGGCTTGGTGGTCCACTTCTTCTTCGTGTGCCGCTTGAGGTACACAGGCAGCCGGAACAGGAACATGAGGTAGGGGGTGATGTCCCGCTCATAGGTTCCCCTGCGGGCAGCGTTCTCGGTGATCTCGTAGATGACCTCAGCCCACCCGGGCTGCTTGAGCGCCTTTTCCCACAGGCTGAACTCACGGTTGACCGGCTGTTTGTCCGGCTGGTTGAACACTCCGATGGGGATGTGACCACCCTCGATGGCCAGGCGGAGCAGCGGGTAGCTGTTCTTGGTCACGCCCAGCCCATCAGCCTGACCCCCGAAGCTCTTGCGCTTGGTGAAATCCGCCTTGGCCTGATCGGACTCATGCCGTTCCTTGGCCCCCGGCAGGGACAGGCAGATAAACCGCTTGGCCCCGTGCCAGTGAGGCAGCGTCGTGTGGGAGCTGTAGTTGGTACGTTCCATAGGAATATTGGGATCCAGCATGGTGACAGTGCGGGCCGTGTGAAGGGCCTCGTACAGCTTGTCGTAGTCCTCACCCACGGTCTTGAGGAAATCAGCCAGCAGGGAATTGTTCTTGGTCTTTTCCACCATCTTGTGCGACCAGAGCCAGGTGAAAAACTGGTGCTCCAGCGGGGCCTCTGCTTGGAGCTTGTCCAGGTTGGGCTTGATCGTCTTGCGCTTGAGCGTGGATGCGAGGCCCATGTTTTTGGAGACCGTCTGGGGGATGTAGTTGAGGAACCGATCCCACCACACATCTACAGGGTCGGCCAGGTCGCCATGCCCGATGATCTGCATCATCCGCCACAGGGCGTTGGATTGCGTGTAGTGGTGGTGGTAGCGAATCTGCTGCCCCATGGTTTCCCGCCAGGTACGATTCTGGCCGAAGAAGTCACAGGAGATCGTGAATTCCAGGTCTCCCTGGAGTTTGGCCCGCCCCACGCTGGGCAGCTTGAACTTGTGCTCGATCTCGACGCTCTTGTCTCCTGCGGTCACGCGGAACTTGAGGTAGGCGTAGGGGATGTACCAGGGCTCCTCATCATAGTGGTGGCTCTCGCGGTGCAGGTCATCCGGCAGATAGGCGTCCAGGTGGGTGATGTCTTCGGTCGGCCCACGGTTCCAATAGCCGGTTCTCTCGGTCGTGATCTCCTTGGTGTAAGCATCGGAAATCCGTTCCACGGTGACGAGGCCCTCTGTCTTCTCCTGTTTGGTGTTCTCGGCCCAGGGTTGCCAGGTGATTTTGAGGGTGTCCACGAACAGGTGGTCGCCCCAGGCATGTACCCGGAACGATTGCCCGGGGGAAACCTCGATGGTCTCGGACACGATGACCGGGCTTGCTGGTAGTTCCTCCCTGAAGAACCGCTCGATGTAGTGGCCGATTTGGTTACTGCCATATCGGGAGGTGTTTCCCTCGGGTCTGTCTGAGGTGTGGATCCTGGTAGGTGTATTCATTATCACTCCTCCAGGTTCTAATACCCGGAAACAAGGTGCAACAAACCCCCCTAACTTCTCTTCTACTGTTGGGGGTGGCCAGCTAAGCAACCGGAGATGTTTTACTTCGGTTCCCGAACTTCAACCTGGACATCCGCCTGGGGGAGCTGGTGGGGGCGACCCCGAACGGGCTTGCCGTTCCTTTTGAGCAGGCGCACCTTCATTTCCGGCCTTTCATACAGAAGTCCCGGAGGGTTCACCACATTGTCGTTGTTGAAGGTGATGCACAACGTGGGGTTCCACTTCTGGGGATTGGCCCAGGAGGGGATGCAAGCGTA
>FLOH01000996.1_pt1 | contig 48027 bp, 41 predicted proteins | sample 756751 | NCBI WGS metagenome assembly FLOH01 (sample SAMEA4026879, study PRJEB14308) | marine metagenome | biome: coastal water; material: water | depth 74 m | reverse complement strand
ATCCTCACGCCAAGGGCCTGTAGCTCCAATGGCAGAGCAGCGGACTTTTAATCCGAAGCGTGTGGGTTCGAGTCCCACCGGGCCCACCAACGAAATGCTGGAACGCCAAGGGTTGCGCTCTGCCGACTCGGTCCTTCCTAGGTATCAACCCCGATCGCTTGCACACCGGTTGCAGCATCCCCTTCCTGCCGGAGTCCGCTGGCATCGTCGTGGTCAAACAACGACCCCCTGAGATCGCAGGCAGTATGGGCGGCTGCCTCGGGCCGGACCTGACCCAGAGATTCTCCGGTTCGAAGCCGGTCCGGACCTCCTCCCTACCTGGGTCTTCACCGAACTCGGTGTTCTGTCGCTGAGCTTCTGAACCTCATGACCAGCGTGGACTACTCGGAGAGTCCCCGTGACCCGATTTCGGACATGGTGCCCCCTGTCTGAGTCGGTGCTTCACTGTCCGCCGAATGGTCGGCTCCGTCCACACCGTTCCCAGATTCACGCAGTGATCCGTGGCATTCCCACCACGGCCCATCCCAGCGACCGTCGTAGAGTTCCAAAGATGACAGAACCCGGCTCTCCGCCGCTCCTGATTCGTGCGATCCTCGAGTTCAGGGAGATCCTCGCGGCGCGCGATCCGAACCGGACGAACCCGATCTTCACCGACAACGAGCAGGCGAACGAGTTCCTCGTCTCCGACGACTGGGCATTCCTCGCCGGGGTCATTGGCGACTATCAGATGCCGGCCGAACGGGCATGGGCGGTGCCGTACAACCTCAGCCGGCGGCTCGGCGGCTGGGGCGTCGAGCTTATCGCCGGGGATCCGGACCGGGTACGCGACGCTTTCCTCGGTCCACCGGCGCTGCACCGGTTCCCCACACAGAGCGCCCGGTGGCTCGTCGCTGGAGCGCAACGCGTCATCGACGACTACGCCGGCGAAGCCGGTGCAGTCTGGAACGATCAACCCACCGCCCGTGAGCTGCAGGCACGACTCAACGAGTTCGTCGGCGTCAGCCAGAAGAAGGCTGCCATGGCGGTCGAGATCCTCAACGGCCAGCTCGGTGTGGACATCCGCGAGCTGTCCGGCTCAGACATCGCCTACGACGTCCATGTGCGGCGCGTGATGCTCCGCACGGGTCTTGCCGAGCGAGACGAAGTGAACCACATGGTGGGAGCAGCGCGATTCGCCAATCCGAAGCGACCTGGCGCTCTCGATCTCCCGATGTGGGAGATCGGGAAGACGTGGTGCCATGCCCGACTCCCGGAGTGCAATCGCTGCGTGATCGGTGATGTATGTCCGAGGCGTGTGGACGCGGCCGCACACGTGCGAGGTGCATGACCGTCGCACATGCGTGATGCGTCGGGCGCGTAGAGACATGGCCGGGCACGGAGACATGGTCGGCCTCCGACGCATCTAGGGTGAAGTCATGGAAGACCGAATGCACCTCGCGTCGATGCAACTCTCCCGAAGATCGTGACCATCCCGATCGGCAGCGGCTTCACGTGGTTCTCGTATGTCACGATCTTCTACACCGTCATTGGGGCATTCGCCTACCTCTTCGGCCTCGTGTTCGGTTGGGACGCCCTGATGTCGGCACCGATTCCGATCGTCACCGCCTATTCCATCGGCCTCTACGGCATGACGATCGCATCGTTGCTCGTTGGCATCTGGTGGTTCGTCGGAGGTGAGGGCGAGCGGCGGCTTCAGATGATTCTCAAGAGTCGCGTCGGTGCGCCGCTCCCCACATCCGGCGAAGCCGACTGAACCGAAACGAACACAACCCACGAGGAGAACCCAATGATCGCTATCCGCATCGTCACCGTCGCCCTCACCGTCGGAATGTTCGCTGCGATTGTTGTCGCGATGACCATGGGTGATTTCAGCGGTGAGGGTTCATGGATCCTCGAGAATCCGTGGGGCCGGATGTCCCTCATCGACATCTATGTCGGCATAGCCCTCTTCGCCGGCTGGGTGTTCCTCCGAGAGGGATCTCCGTGGGTGGTTGTTCTCTGGCTCCCCGCTTTGGTGATTCTCGGCAACGCTGGGACGGCGTTGTATGCAGCGATTGCCGCCTTCCGGACGGGTGACATCCGGTCGTTTCTTCTCGGAGCACGGGCGTGACGGCGATCGACATCAGACCGGCCGACGCCGATCCGATCCGCGTCGGCGTCAGCAGCTGTGTGATCGGCGAAGAGGTGCGGTGGAACGGTGGGCATTCTCGCCAGCGCTATCTCACAGACGTGCTCGGCCCGTTCGTCGAATACGTGCCGGTCTGCCCCGAAGTCGAGGTCGGCATGGGTGTACCCCGCCCGACCGTTCGCCTTGTCCGCGAAGGCGACGACCTACGGATGATCGATCCCAAGAACGACGTTGATTGGACGTCCTCGATGCGGCGCCTGTCGGAGACCCGATCCTCACAACTCGCCGACGAAGGCCTCCACGGCTTCGTTCTGAAGAAGGACTCGCCGACGTGCGGTGTCTTTCGTGTGAGGGTCTACACCGACTCGGGGGTCGAGCGCCACGGGCAAGGGTTGTTCGCCACAGCACTCATTCAGCGGATGCCACACCTGCCGGTCGAGGAAGAGGGCCGCCTCAACGATGACCGTATTCGTGAGAACTTCGTCGAGCGAATCTTCGCCTACCGGAGGTTGAAGGCCCTGTTTCGGCCACGTTGGACACGCGGCGATGTCGTGGCGTTCCACACACGCGAGAAGCTCCTGTTGCGTGCCCACGATGAGCGCGGCTATCGAGAGCTCGGCAAGCTCGTGGCCGATGCGAAGAACGTGCCGCGCGCCGCATTCGCCGACGGCTACGCGGATCAGTTCATGGAGATCATGAAACGTCCGGCGACAGTTGCGAAGCATGTCAACGTGTTGCAGCACATGCTCGCGTTCCTCCGTTGGGTCGATGATGACGTCGGTCGTGCGGAGATGCACGACGCCATCTCCGACTATCGGGCAGGTCTTGTCCCGCTGGTGGTTCCGGCCACCCTGATCCAACACCTGGCTCGACGACACGATCAGCAGATCTTGCTCGAATCGTCGTACCTCACGCCGCACCCGAAGGAGCTGATGCTCCGAAATCATGTGTAGCGAGGGTGTACGGAGGAGCCAGGTGTGACAACCGGAGAGGATGTCGCTGCGCGTCACGCCGTGAGGGTTTCACCCGGCCAGGGCTATGTGTACGATGACTCTTGATCCGAAGCGTGTGGATTCGGAGTCCACCGGGCCCACGAACGGAGTACTGAAGTACTGAAGCATCAAGTACCCGGTACTCGATCCACACACACCACCTACCGCCGCGAAGGAGAATCATGGGAAACGTCATCGTCACGATCGTTGGGGGTCTCCTCGCCGGCGTCATCCTTGGTCCGCTCGCACGGCTGCTCAGACCCGGCAAGCAGGAAATCTCGCTGATCGGCACCATCCTCGTCGGCGCGGGCGCCGCCATCCTTGGCGGATTCGTTGCCGATCTCATTGGCGTTGGAGACACTGCCGGCATCGACTGGATCAAACACGCCATCCAGCTCGTCTTTGCCATCATCGGAGTCGGCCTGTTTGCCGGAGCGACCGGCCGAAAGGCGTAAGCCCCGCATTCAAGCTCGACCGATCAGCTCTGGAAGCGTTCAACTCGCAGCCGGTTCTCCGAGCGGGTTGAATGGGACCATGGATACCACATCGTTCATTCGCTCGCTCCCGAAGGCCGAACTCCATCTGCACATCGAGGGAACACTCGAACCCGAGATGATGGTCGACCTCGCCGCACGCAACGGCATCGATCTGCCGTTCGCAACGGTCGACGAGGTGCGCGCCGCGTACGAGTTCTCCGATCTTCAGTCATTCCTGGACATCTACTACCAGGGTGCTGCCGTGCTTGTGACCGAGGAGGACTTCTACGACCTGATGATGGCCTACCTGGTACGGGCCGCAGACGACGGGGTTCGGAGAGCCGAGATCTTCTTCGACCCCCAGACCCACACCGAGCGGGGTATCGAGTTCCGGGTGTTCATGGAGGGCTTCACCCGGGCCATGGCCGAGGCCGAGCAGCGCTGGGGAATCTCGGCGGCGTTGATCATGTGTTTCCTCCGTCACCTTCCGGGCGACGCCGCGATCTCTACCTGGAACGAGGCCGAACCCTTCGCCGACTGGATCATCGGTGTGGGCCTCGACTCCGGGGAGGTCGGGAACCCGCCGGAGTGGTTCGCCGAGGCCTACGCGCTGGCGCGCAGTGCCGGTTTGCACACTGTGGCCCACGCCGGCGAGGAGGGCCCACCCGAGTACATCACGGGTGCCCTCGACACGCTCGGTGTGGAACGAATCGACCACGGCGTGCGGTGTGATGAAGACCCGGCCCTGGTCGAGCGCCTCGCACGCGAGCAGATTCCGCTCACGATGTGCCCTCTGTCGAACGTGAAGCTTCGGGTCTTCGAGCGCCTCGAGGACCACAACTTGAAGCGCCTCCTCGACCTGGGCGTCCAGGTGACAATCAACTCGGACGACCCGGCGTACTTCGGCGGCTACGTGCTCGACAACTACGTGGCAGCAGCCGAAGCGCTCAACTTGAGTCGCGAGGACCTGATCGCGCTGGCGCGCAACTCGATCGAGGCGGCGTTCCTCCCCGATGAGAACAAGCAGGCTCTCCTCGACGAATTGGCAGTAATCGCCGCCGGCTAACGGTGACGACCGGGGACGTTGCCCCACGCAGCAGCGGCGCGACGGAATCGGCGGATCGACACGTTTCCTCAAATGGCGGCGGTGATTGCTCGCGTACTACTGTCGGTTGGCCGCACAAATGGCCCATGGAACATTGTCGTCACGACGGGAGATAGCCAGTGAATGAAATGCGAGCGTTCGTCGAAGGTCTGCCCAAGGCCGAGTTGCACCTTCACCTCGAGGGGACCCTGGAGCCGGACCTGAAATTTGCGTTGTCGGATCGGAACAGTATCGAGATTCCCTACTCGACGGTTGAGGAAATCAGGGCGAGTTACGTCTTTCACGACCTCACGTCGTTCCTCGTTGGCTACTACGACGGTATGAGCGTCCTCATCCAGGAACAGGACTTCTACGACCTTGCAATGGCATACTTCAGAACGGCCCACTCGCAGAACATCGTGTATGCCGAGCCCTTCTTCGACCCACAAGCCCACACATCACGCGGCGTGCCGTTCGAAGCCATCGTCACCGGCATTCATCGCGCCCAGGTCGATGCCGAAGCCGAGTTCGGCATGAAGACGAACTTGATCATGTGCTTCCTACGAGATATGCCGGCTGAGTCTGCGATGGAGACGCTCGAAGCATCACTTCCATTCAAGGACTGGATCATCGGGGTTGGCCTCGACTCGGATGAGCGAGGTAACCCTCCGCTCAAGTTCAAGGATGTGTTCGCTCGCGCCCGCGAGGAGGGGTATCACCTCACCATGCACTGCGACGTCAATCAGGAAGACTCTGTAGGACACATCTGGGACGCGATCAACGAAATCGGAGTAGAACGGATCGACCATGGGGTCAACTCGCTTGAGGACGAAGCGCTCATCGCTGAGATCAAACGGCGCGACCTCGCTCTGACGGTATGCCCCGTCTCTAATCGGTACGTCACGGGAAGCCTCACGGTTGAAGAAATCAAGACCATGCTCGACAGGGGCATGCGCGTGGTAATCAATTCCGATGATCCTGCATACATGCAGGCGTACCTGAATGAGAATTTGATCGAGTTGGCCGAGGCCGGCGATTTCACAAGGGAACAGATCGTTCAACTGGCCAGGAACTCTTTCCTCGCAACCTGGGCAACCGGGGAATCCATAGCGGGATATCTCGCCATGGTCGAGGAGTACGTCGCCTGAATTCCCGTCCCGTGACGCTGAGCCCATCGAGTGGCGGCGCTTCGCATCGGCGAGATTCGTCGCACGCGACGACCGTTGTGACTACTCGCGCTCGAAGACGGTTCCCGACGCGGCAGGGGCTTCACTGCCGAGCAGGTTCCGCACCCGCGGGAATCGATCCCCGATCTGGCGGAACCAACTGGAGTAGACGAATACCAGGGCGAGGATCATCAACGGGAACGGCGCAATCGGGAGCACCTGAGCGAGTCCTGGGAACACGTCCTGAAGCTGGAACGCGAGCACCTGGAGTGCCCCGAACAGGTAGGCGCCGAAGGCCACCCGCAGCGGATGCCACCCACCAAAAATGACGATCGCCAACGCGATCCAGCCAAGGTTGAGCGTCAACGTTTCGCGCCACCCCAGTTTGATGTCCAGCGAGTATGCCGCACCGGCGATTCCGACCATCGCACCGCCGAGAACCGTGTACCAGAAGCGCAGCGTGTTGACCTTGATACCGCGGGCGAACGCTCCCTCCGGTCGCTCTCCCACACCCTGGAGGTTCAGACCCGGGCGGGTTCGGTAGAAGAGCCACCAGGTCATGCCGATGGCTACGAAGCTGCCGTAGACGACCAGATCGTGGTCGAAGAAGACCTTTCCGACGAACGGAATGTCCGAGAGGAACGGAATGGGAAGCGCCGGGACGCGGGGCCCGCGCTCACCAATGAACGAGTCTCCGAGAAACGAGGCGATGTCCGCTGCCAGCAGGGTCAGGACGAACCCGACGGCGATCTGGTTCAGCTTCAAGCGGATGCTCGTGCCGGCGATGATTGCCGCGATCAGAGCGCCGACGATCGCGGCCGCGATGAATCCGGGGAGCGCCTGGCCCAGCCAGAAGGCAACCGCAAACCCGGTCATGGCCGACAAGCGCAGGCTCCCTTCGAGGGAGAGGTTCACGACGCCGGACTTCTCGGTGATCGTCTCGCCCATCGTCATGATCACGAGGGGTGCCGCGGCGGCGATGATGGAGTTGAGGGTGGCTTCCATGGTCAGGGCTCCCCTCGAGCGCTGTGTGAGAGGGTCGCCTGCCGGGCCGCCCAGGCGCCGCCGATCATGACGAATAGCACGATGATCCCCTGGAGAACCCCGCCGAATGCAGAGTCGAGACCCAGCCGGAGGTCGAGTTGCGTGCTCCCCACCGAGATCGCCACGAAGAACAGGGCGATTGGGGCAATCCAGACGGCGCGGAACGCGGCCAGCAGCACTACGAGGATGCCGAGGAAGCCGTAGCCACCGGAAATCGACGGTACGAGCTTGTGATGGAACGCCGTGACCTGCACGGTTCCCGCTATACCGGCGAGGCCGCCGCCGATCGCGAACGCCCCGAGAAGGTAGCGGTTCGTCGGAATACCGATGAGGAACGCACTCTTCGGGTTGCTCCCAACCGCCTTGAGTCGCAGACCGAACCGGGTCCCACGCAGCAGCACCCACACGACGAGGACACTGACCAGTCCGAGAATCACCGGGATCACCGGCCAACCGGTGCCGAGGGCTTCGAAGCTCGGCATCCAGGCGTCCTCACGAAAGATGTCGGTTCCGCTCGTGGATGCAACCCCGGTCCGCTGCCATGGACCAAGGACGAGGTACACGACGAGTCCGGCAGCCACGAAGTCCAGCCCGAGCCCGCCGAAGATCTCATGGACTCCGCCGTACGTCTTCAGGACCCCGGCGAGCAGCGCCCAGAGCAGACCCCCGAGTGCACCAGCCAGGATCGCCGCGACGATCACCAGCCATGTCGGCCCGGGGAAGGACCGTGCGACCCAGGTCGCAGCGACGGCGCCGATCACGATCTGGCCTTCGACGCCGATGTTCCACAGCCCGGCGGAGAACGTGACGACGAGGCCCGCGGACGCGAGGAGGAGCGGCGACCAGGCGAGCAGCGTCGCCGAGATCTTGGAGGCGGATCCGAACGAACCCTCCACGAGCAGCCAGAGTGCTTCGAGTGGTGGTGCCCCGACGAGTAGCAGCAGCAGGACGCCGACCGCAAGCGCCGCGGCGATCGAGACCAACGTGGGTATGGCAGATCGCACTCCGGTCACGCCCGCACTTTCCCGCCTATGAGGTACCCGAGCTCTTCACCATCGGTGGCCGCAGTGTCGCGGATGGCGAACACGGAGCCGGCGAAGAAGACCAGGATCCGGTCGCTGTAGCAGAGAAGCTCGTCGAGGTCGGCCGAGGCGAACATGATCGAGGTGCCGTCGGCGCGGCGTTCGAGGAGGCGCTTCCACACGAAGGCGGCCGACTCGACGTCCAGACCGCGTGTCGGATGCTCGAGCAGCAGGAGCCGCACATCCTCAGGGATCATTGCGAGGAGCAGTCGCTGCTGGTTCCCACCGGACAACGCCTCGGCCGGCGAGTCGGGTCTGCCCTTGATGGAATAGTCCTCGATCTCGAGACGGGCGGCATCATCGGCGGCCTGGCGGTCGATGAAGAAGCTGCTGTCGTTCGACGTGAGCATGAGGTGTTCGGCGATCGAGATCCCTGCAACGAGCCCTTCTTCGAGGCGACCGGCCGGGAGATAGTGGACACCGGCGGCGAGATGTCCTCGATACGAGACCCTGGTGAGGTCCTTCGCGTCGACCACCACCCGGCCGGCGGACGGTTCGAGGAGGCCGGCGCATGCCCGCAGCAGCGTCCGCTGACCGCTCCCTTCAAGTCCGGCCAGACCCACCACTTCCCCTGCCGCGGTCTCGAGGTTGAGGTCCTGGAGCCGTGTTGTTCCCTCATGGACTGCGACGTTCTCGAGATGAAGGACGGCGGCGCCGAGTGTTGCCGGCTCACGGTTTTCTTCGATGAACACCGTGCCGAACATCTCCTCGACGAGCGTCTCGGGCGGGACCGGCATGGCAGCTTCGAACACGACCTTGCCCTGGCGAATCACCGTCACCGAATCGCACAGCTCCTCGATTTCTTCGAGCTTGTGGGAGACGAACAGGACGATCAGGCCGTTCTCTGCAAGCTTGTTGAGGGTCGCGAACAGTTGGAGTCGCTGCGTGGCAGAGATCCCGGTGGTCGGTTCGTCGAAGATCAGGACTTTGGCGCCCAGCCAGATGAGCCGTGTGATCTCGAGTTGCTGGCGCTCGCCGATCGTGAGGTCGCGTGCCAGTGTCGCTTGACTGAAGCTGAACCCCAACTCTCCCCTCACCCGCTCCAACTCGGCGCTCGCAGCCGAACGATCAAGCCGGACCGGGCCCGGGCATCCGAGCACGAAGTTGTCAAGGACTGTGAAGGGAAGGAACACCAGCGGGTCCTGGTGGAGCATCCCGATGCCGGCGTCGATGGCATCGGCCGGTGACCCGAGATCGAGGACTTCACCGTCGAGCGCAACCTCGCCAGAGTCGGACTCGTAGAAGCCGGACAGGATCTTCATCAGCGTCGACTTGCCGGCGCCATTCTCACCCAGAATCCCGTGCAGGGAACCGGCTTCGACCGTGAACGTGACTCCGTCGTTCGCTCGAACGGGACCGAAGTGTTTGTAGATGTCCCGGATCTCGAGCGCCATTCGCCGCAGCCTACTCGACCCACCGACCCCTGACAGAGCGGTGGGGGAGGCCGTTGCGGCCTCCCCCACCCGGTTCGAAATCGAGGACCGTCAGGCCGAGCTGGCGCCCTCCATGCCCTCGAGGAGTTGCTTCGTGTACCAGATCTGATCATCGGTAGCGACTTCCCCGTCCCCAAGGAAGACCGACCCATCCTGGTAGTTGAGCGGTCCGACGAAGAGGTTGATCGACCCGTCGCCGAGACCGGCCACGAACGTGTCGAGCACCGCCGTCGCGTCGCTGGAGAGTGCATCTCCGGTAGCCCAGCCGATCATGCTCGTGTCGGGGTTGTTGATGTCGGTCCAGTCCGGTGGAAGCCACTGGAAGTCGGCGGTGAACGAGCCGGCAAGGACCGACTCGACGACGCCGAGGTAGGACGGACCCCAGTTGAAGTACGGGACACCGAGGCAGATCTCAGGAGCTTCCGAACACGCTCCGACGAAATCGAAGGGGATGGACCACACGTTCTCGCCGGCTGCGGCACGCTGGCCTGCGACGACGAGCGCTTCGGTGGTGTCGATGCCGGAGATCACGACGTCCGCACCACCGTCGTAGAAGGCGTTGGTGACTTCGGTCGGATCCAGGGTGACACCCGGGATGTTGAACCAGAATCCGATCCAGTTGACCGCAAAGTTGAGGTCGGCCACGTTCTTGCCTGCGGCCTCCCAGCAGTACTCCGCACCGAGGTAAACGGCGTTGGCGAATCGGCGGGTCTCATCGTTGATGAGCGCACCCAGGTAGGAGATGCTGCCGGTTTCGGTGGTCAACGCTGCCGCGCATCCGGCAATCATCTTGCCGTATTCCATCTGGCCCATGATGTTGCCAAGATTGGGCAGGTCGGCTCGGTAACCTTCCCCATCGGCCCAGGCACTGTCACCGGACGACCAGATCATCGGGACATCGGGATGGGCCGCTGCCGCCGCTTCAATGCCGTCTCGCATGTCGTCTGATGTGGCGAAGATGAGGCTGGCGCCCTGCTCGACCATGTCATCCACGACCTGCTCCACGGATGTCTCCGGACGGTCGGCCGTGTTAACGGTGTCGAGCGAGATCATCGTCGCGCCCGTGTTCGCCTCGATGTACTTCCCCGCCTCGAAGTGGGCCTGCGACCAGCCGTGGTCGTTCTCAGGTCCGACGAGGATCATCCCGAAGGTGAAGCCGTCGCCGGCCATAGCCGCGGTCGTTGTAGTCTCGTCACCGCCGGCTGCGGTCGTTGTAGTCTCGTCACCACCGGCTGCGGTCGTTGTCGTGTCGTCGCTCGAGTCGCTGCAGGCCGCTGCGATCATCGCCATCAGTACCAGCATTATCAACAGCCCGAACATTCGTCCCGGTCGTTTCATCGATCCCTCCATTTGTTCGTGTCACTTCTCGGAACCGTCGCCGGGCACCCTGTGACCGGCGCCCGAGTCTCTCCATATCACTTTAGGCCTTCAGCGACGCGGCGATACGCCAAGTGACTTGCGCTCGATCCCTTTGCGCCCGAAACTCCTGACATGGATCGATTCGCACACCGCCGCGCCCAGTTCATGGATACGATCGGGAGCGGTCTCGCGATCGTCCCCGGCGCCGTCGAGACCGCCAGGAACTCCGACGTTCACCATGTCTTCCGCCAGTCGTCCGGCTTCTTCTTCTTGACAGGATTCGAAGAACCTGAAGCCGTTGCCCTGTTCGACCCGACGCACGAACATCCGTACACGCTCTTCGTTCGACCGCGCGATCCCGAAATGGAGTCATGGAACGGGAAGCGGGCCGGCGTCGATGGCGCAAAGGACCGCTTCGGAGCCGACACGGCCTTCCCCATCTCCGACCTCGAAAAGGTCCTTCGTGACCGATTCCGTGGTCGCAACACACTCTGGTACGCCACCGGGTCCTCTATCGATCCACGTGTTCTCGGTGCCTTGAGCCAGGCAAGGGAACAGACGATCAGGACCGGCGTCACGGTCCCGGTCTCGATCATCGACCCGTCCACGACTCTGGATGAGATGCGGCTTGTCAAGTCACCTGAGGAGGTCGAGGCACTGCGCGAAGCGTGCCTCATCTCTTCGGAGGGTCACGCCGAGGCGATCCGCTTCGCCTCCGCCGGGCGTACCGAGCACGATGTGCAATCGGCGATGGAGTACGTGTTCCGCGCTTCCGGGGCCGTCCGTGAGGGGTACCCGTCCATCGTCGCCTCCGGTGATAACGCCTGCATCCTGCACTACGTCGAGAACGACCAACCGTTGCACGACGGTGACCTCCTCCTGATCGATGCGGCAGCTGAAGTCGGATATATGTCTTCGGACATCACCCGGACGTTCCCCGTCAACGGTCGGTTCAGTGATGCGCAGCGGGCCGTGTACGACGTCGTTCTCTCGGCTCAGGAGGCCGTCATCGAGGCCTGCAAGCCTGGTCTCCCGTTCACCGACATGAACGACATCGCCGTGCAGACCCTCACGGAAGGTATGGTCGCTCTTGGTCTGCTCCCTGGACCCGTCGAGGATGCCATCGCGTACGGGTGGTACCGGGAGTTCTACTTCCACGGCACCGGCCACTGGCTCGGCATGGACGTTCACGACGCCGGGGCGTACCGGATCGAAGGAGCGGGCCGGCCCCTTCAGCCGGGTATGGCACTCACGGTCGAACCGGGCATCTACGTCGCGCGAGAGAAGACGGTGCTCAACCTCTCGAGGATGCCATTCGACGTCGATGCGGAGAGGGATCTCGCGTACCTGGAGGGCGCTCCCGAGGCGAAGCGCATCCTCGAAGAGCGGAGGAGCGAGGTGGACGTCGCTTCCCATGAGGTCCCCGAACGATTCCTCGGAATCGGCGTCCGGATCGAAGATGATCTCCTCGTTACCTCATCGGGATGCGAGAACCTCACGCGTGGTGTCCCGGTCGATCCCGACGAGATCGAGGCCCTTTGGAGGGAGACCCCGACGGTGTCCGCCATATTCCGTGGGGTACCGGGTTCGCAGTAGGCAGTTCGTGGTTGGTCGTGTCCTACGAACCGCGGAGCGTCTTCCTGAATGCCTCGAGCGAATGTACGACGTTCGCGGCGTCGTCGCCGATTCGCGGTAGCTTCGCCGACTGACGCTCGTAGCGACTCCGGTCGGACCGCTCCGGGGTAACCGGTGCATCGGCATCGGTGCGGTCACTGCCGAAGATCTCTTCAACGGCGACCTCGCTCGGCTCATCGGTCACGTCGACGGGCGACGAAGCGACCGGAGAGTCGTCCGGGACGGCTGCACTCTGCTCGGCCGATGCCTGATCCTCGATCAATCTCTTCCGCTCGATCCTGAGGCGCTCGGCCTGCTCTTCAACCTCGGCACGTCGATACTCAGTCTCGGCTCTCAGCGTCTCGGCAGACTCCTCTGCCGCCAACCTGATCTGCTCTGCCTCCGCCGATGCCTCGGCGGTAACGTGCTCTGCACGTTCAGTTGCAGCACGCAGTGCTTCCTCCGCCGCTTCACTCGCACTCGTAGCCTCAGCGATGGTGGCATCCGCTGTGTCGGCGGCGATGATCCTCTCGTCCAGTTCGGTCTCCCGGCGGTCGGCTTCAGAGATGCGTCGGCGAAGTTCTTCTTCCGCCGCGTCATGCTCCGCGGAGCGTCGGTTCAGTTCGTCCCTGCGCCCGGCGAGTTCTGCTTGGGCGTGTTCGATCTCTTGGATCAGCGACTTCCGATCCGACCGGTCATTCTTCAACTCCTCTGCCTCAGCCTGTAAGCGCTCGATCTCGGTCCGGGCTGCTGTCGCCTCACCCTCGGCGCCGGCGCGAATTCCCACGGCCTCACGCTGGGCACGTTCGACAATCTCGAACGCTTGCCGTTCGGCGTCTGACAGACCTGAAGCTTGCGCGCGAGCAGCCGACAGCACCCGATCGGCCTCATCTCGCAGTCCGGCGGCTTCGCGACGGATCATCTCGGATTCCGCCTTTGCCGCCTCGACCATCTCAGCTGCGCTTCGTTGCTCTCTCTCGGCCTCTTCGAGGATCTCCGCGACCTCTCGCTCTCTCTCTTCGGCTTGTTCGTTCCTGGTCTTCGCATCGCCAGTCATTCTCTCGACGGCGACTTTCGCTTCTTCAATCTTCGCGGCTGCGATCGTCTCAGCGCCGGACACGACCTCGGCGGCGCGTTCTTCGGCGGATTGGAGGATCTCGAGCTGTTCCTCGTACTCCTGGCGTACTGTGGCTGCCTTCTCGCGCATTCTGGCCACATCCTCGCGGGCGGCAGCAGTCATCCCCTCGACCGATGTCCTGGCTTCGGCGAGGAGCATCTCTGCCTCCGAGCGCAAGTGGAGCGACTGTTCGTCGGCGGCTTGGGTCGCTATCTGGGCATCTTCCTGAATCGACTCTGCGAGCTGCACAGCTCCCAATCGAGTAGCCGCGGCGGTCGCCTCGGCCTCAGAACGGATCTCCGACGCGGCCTCCTCAGCCCTCCGGATCTCACCGGCCACACGTTCCTCGGCGGCGAGGCGGAGTTGGTCGGTCTCTTCAGAAGCTTCGAGCATCGTACGCTCCGCATCGGAAACAGCTTCGGAGCGGAGGCGCTCGGCCTCCTCGAACGCTGCGATAACCGCTTCTTCCGCCTGCCGGGCGATCTCGTCGACGGTTGCGATGCGTTCCTCGGCGCGAGCCTTGGCCGCTCTGAGGAGTTCGTGTTCCTCATGGGCTGCTTCCCATGACATCTCTGCATCGGCAAGGAACTGGATGGCTCGCTCCTGATCAGCGGCTGCTTCGGCAAATCTGACCTCCACACGGTGGTAGGCCTCATCGATCAGGAGCGCTGCTTCTTGTTCGGCGTCGCGGATCGCCGTCTCGGCATACTCACCGGCTTCTGCCTTCACTGAGGCGGACTCTCTCCGAAGGGCATCGGCTGAGGCGTCGGCCTCGCGTCGCACTTGCTCGGCCTGCTTTCGCATCTCGGCGGTTTCATCACGAGCTGCGGTGCGGGCGGACTCGGCCTCACTGTGCAGACGTCTGGCATCGGAAACGATCTCTTCCGCCTGTGCCTCTGCGGTGTGGCGCTGTCGCTCCGCTTCCTCGCGGATCGACCGCGCTGCACGTTCGGCTCCTTCAACGATCTCTTCGGCGACTTGATCGGCGTTCGAGCGAATGAGGTCCGCCTCTTCGCGGGTCGCTGCCGCTTCATCCTGGATTCGAACCGCCTCGACGCTCAGTTCATCGATCTCGGCTCGTATATCAGCGAGGGCCGCTCCCGTGCGCTCCTCGGCCGCTACAACATCGCCGAGGCGCTGCTCGAGCTCTGCTGCACGCTCGTCGAGTTCCGCTGCACGCTTGTCCGCGAGAGCAGCGACCTCCTGCTGAGACGACTGAATCTCACTCTCGACTCGTTCCTTGTACTCCGCAGCCTCGTCGGTCATCGCTCGGGCTGCGTTCTCGGCATCAGATCGAACCTTTTCGGCTTCGTCTTCGGCTGCAGCCAGCTTCTCCTCGGCCTCACCCCTCAGACGAGCAGCATCCCGATCGGCAGCTTCGCGAATCTCGGCTCCCCGCTCGTCAATGCTGGTAAGGACCGACTGCATCCGCTCCTCGGCGTCTGCAATGAGTTCGCGCGCCTCGCGTTGGGCTGCAGAGACCTTCCTGGCGGCTTCGAGACGGTCCTGGTCGGCTTGGTCCCTCGTACGGGTCGCCGCTTCCCTGATGGTGATCGCCCCGGCCTCGGCTCGGTCGGTGATCGCCTCGGCACGCTCACGTGCCGACGCTTCGATGTTCGCGGCCCGATCGACGATGCCGGCGGACTCGTCGTCAAGTGCGGCTATCCGGGTCTCGAGCTCATTGTGCAACTCCTCGACCCTTTGAGCTTCGCGTTCGGCCGTTCGGACAAGCTGATCCGCTTCGTCGTGGGCCTGTGCGACCACACGTGCCGCCTCCTGCTCGGCGGCCAATCGACCGGTCGCATCGAGGTCGGCACTATCAGCGCCGGCGGTGACCTTCTCTTTGGACGCCATCGCTTCGGCGATGATCGCCTCTGCACGGTCATTCGCGTCGACAAGAATCTGTGCTGCTTCGCTTTCTCGCTCCGATCGAACACGCTCGATCTCGGCAAGCATCGAGTCTCGCTCGGCCGAGACGAGCCGCCCACGCTCATCGAGCTCGGATGCCAGCCCCTCCAGCTCTCTGCTCTTCTCCTCGGCCGCGGCAATAACTTCGTGAGCGGCCTGTTGTGCTTCAGCCAAAAGATCGGCCGCGGCATTCTCAACTTCTGCATGAATGTCGACGCCCGTCGTCTCCATCGCCTCGAACGCGGCGGTGAGGCGATCCACCTCGGCGGTAAGCCTCTGTCGGTCGCCCTCCAATTCGGTGATGAGTTCCTTCGCTGCGGCATCCTCTTCGTTGCGAATGCGTTCGGCTGCTTGTTCTGCGGCTTCGATGATCACAACCGCTCGCATCTGGGCGTCCTCAACGACGCCGTCACGATCAACCTCGAGTCCGGCCTCTTCCGCGTGGTTTCGAGCCTCCCGCTCGAGAGCGGCGGCACGGTCTCGAGCTTCGGCCTCGATCTTCGCCGCCTGCTTCCGTGCTCGACTCAGAACCCGGTCCTTTGCGTCGAAGACTGCGACCATGGCGCTATCGACAGACTGGCCCTCGGATGAACGGGCCTTCTCCGCTTCGAACTCAGCCTTCTGAAGGCGGGTCTTGGTTTCTTGCGCCCATCGCTCGAGGTCACGGAAGTTCGCCTCGAGTTCGCGCAGGAACTCCTTGACCTCACGCTTGCTGTAGCCCTTGCGGGTCGTCTCGAACTCGCGTGTGTCGATCGATGATGGAAGGGGCGGAGTCTTCTGGTTCACCAACCTTGTATCGGTCGCCCAGCCCGACCACTTGACGCACAAACCAGATCACCGTTCGGGCCGGCCCTGGCCCGCTGCGGAACGACAACGTGGCGGCCCGTAGGCCGCCACGCAATCCGTTGCCAGCGAGACTCAGACGGCGTTGACCACGCTCTGATCGAGCCCGGGGAATGTTCGGAGAAACTCGCGACGCTCAGCCTGCAGCCGCGCCACGATCGCCTCGTACTCGTCGATCCGGCCCTGTCTCTCATAGAGACGCTTGGGTTGAAGGAGCTCGGGGTCGTCAAAACCCGGGAGGTTGGCCGCCACGTAGTAGCCAAAATCGGGATCCTCTTCCCAGGTGATGGAGCCCTCCGCGATGCCCTGGACGGCGGCCGACGAGTGCCGAATCTTCACCTTCTTCGAACGGTCGTCGTCATCTTCACCGCCGACGCGCCCGGTCGACATGAGGTATATCTCAAGGTCGGGCATCGTCTCGAGCAACTCGAGGAGTCGGTTGCCCTGAACCGCATCGTTCGTGAAGAAGAACGGATTCGTACCGGGGACGCGGAGGCTCTTCCCTGCCTCTGAGGCGCCACCAGCCGACGTTCCCTTCGTCTCACCGAGCATGAAGTAGGCCGCCGCCTGCTCCCGTTTGAGCTTCACCACCGCGGGAATGATGTTCTCGTTGCGGTTCAGCAGCAACATGAAGCTCACCGGCGGGAGATTGTTCGGATTCCGATGACGGATGTTCGCAAGTGGGAAGGTCGAGCGCCCATTTCGGGTGTACGAGTCGTCGAAGAAATCGACGGTGCCGTCGGCTTCGGTGTGCGTGTTCTCGAGCCACGCGTCCGGGCGTGTAGTCCCACCGTAGATCGTCGGCTCGTCATCCTCGTCGAGCCCAAACGTCTTGGCGAAACAGCCGTTTTCCGACGAGTACACCTTCCCTCCCGGGAACAAGGCGACGAAGTCGTCCTGGACCGGAAGCGACCCCAACTGTTGGCGGAAGGTCGTCGTCGTCTTGCCGGTTCCGGAGAGACCAAGGATGAGGGCGACCTTCTCCTCCCCGTCGATGTCCGGAAACGTCTTCAGACCGGAGTGCAGCGCTAGGCCGCCCTTCTCGAAGACGAGGTGGTTCCACATACGGAGCCCGCCCATCTTCGCTTCGCCGAAGTAGTCGGATCCGAACACGCGCGTTACGTAGTTGTCGTGATCGACTGCAATGAGCCGGTCATCCGACTTCCCTGGTGCCATGAGACCCGGGGTATAGATGACGGTGAACTCCGGCGCCCAGTCGTCGTCCTTCGGAAAGAACAACTGCTGCATCATCGCCGGGATATTCGCCGTCGTCTTCTCCATGTACAAACGACTGGCCGTGCGGAACTGCGGATCAGGTCCGATGTATCCCTCGATCAGGATCATGTCCTTGTCGGCGATGTAGGCGTCCTGTCTAGCCGCCCAATCGTCGAACTCGCTCCGCGTCATCGCCGGTTTGAATGTCTCATCATCATCGACGAAGAACGTCGACTTCGCGAGCCTCGCCGTCACTTCGGCCTTGTAGCTCAGGTTCCCGAACTCAGTCTCGATGATGCGCGGCATGTGCTCGAGGGTCCATGCCCGCATCTCCTCCTGTGATGGATTCTTCGCCACCGACGCCGCATACGGCAGTTTGATCGCCACGCTGGATCCTCCTGTGTGGTCGTGTTTCGCCACCTAGGCGATGGTGATGGAATCATCCAGGTAGACGTCCTGGATTGCGTGCAGCAGCGCCGCCCCTTCGCCCATCGGACGCTGGAACGCCTTGCGGCCGGAGATGAGCCCAGTACCGCCGGCTCGTTTGTTGATTACTGCGGTCCGGACCGCCTGTTCGAGGTCGCCGGCGCCCGAGGAGGCTCCACCGCTGTTGATGAGGCCCGCACGGCCCATGTAGCAGTTGACAACCTGCCAACGGGTGAGGTCGATGGGATTGTCGGTCGTCAACTCGTCATACACGAGCGGGTGCGTGCGCCCGAACCCGACGGCTCCGTAGCCACCGTTGTTCTCCGGCTGTTTCTGTTTGATGATGTCGGCCTCGATCGTGACGCCGAGGTGATTCGCCTGACCGGTGAGGTCGGCCGACGCGTCGTAGGACACGCCGTTGACGGTGAAGGCACTGTTCCGCATGTAGGTCCAGAGCACCGTGAACATGCCGAGTTGGTGTGCACGTTCGAACGCTTCGGAGACTTCCTGGAGCTGACGCATCGACTCGTCGGAACCGAAGTAGATCGTTGCGCCGACTCCGGCAGCGCCGAGGTCCCACGCCTGTTCAACCGAGCCGTACATCACCTGGTCGTAGGTTGCCGGGTAGGTGAGCAGTTCGTTGTGGTTGATCTTCACGATGAACGGAATCTTGTGGGCATAGGTGCGCGAGGCCATCCCGAGGACACCGAACGTCGTGGCAACCGCGTTGGTCCCACCCTCGATGGCTAGTTCAATGATGTTGATCGGGTCGAAGTAGATCGGGTTCGGGGCGAAGGAGGCTGCACCGGAGTGCTCGACACCCTGGTCGACGGGCAGGATCGAGACGTAGCCAGATCCTGCGAGTCGGCCGGAGTTGAAGAGGAGTGCGAGGTTCCGGAGGACCTGTGGGTTGCGGTCCGTCTGACCGAAGACACGATCGATGAAGTCGGGGCCGGGGAGCTGCAGGCTCTCCTTCGGGACGGCGGTGGCTTTGTAGTTGAGGAGTGCTTCGGCTTCGTCGCCGAGCAGTGCCTGGATGTCCATGAGATCTCCTAGAGAGGGGTGTTCCCTCTGATTATCGCGGATGCGTGTTCTTCTGGGGCAACCGATGTCCCCAAAACGCGTACCCAGGGTTGCAGTCCCCGCATGCGGCGCTGCCAGCCCACGGAATGCGGGCGCTAGATCTAGATACCGAGGAAGGCGGCGATATCGTCGGCAACCGCGGCCGCGGTCACCAAGAGCGCCTCTTCGGCGCTCAGCCAGTCGTCCCCGGTGTCGCCGCGCAGATCGACGTAGATCTTGAGCTTCGGTTCGGTTCCCGACGGTCGGATGAGCGCCCGTCCGGCGTCGCCGAGGGAGAGCTCGACGAGTGGCGTGGCCGCCAGGTATCGCGGCCGGCTCTCCGCACCGAGCCCGTAGTCGACGACTCCCATCACCGGGAGGCCACCGACCATGTCCGGTGTGCGCTCGGCAAGCAGCGCCATGGCTGCTGCGATCTCGTCGGCACCTTCAGCACCTGGGCGAACAATGCTCTTCTGTGTCGAGACCCAGAGGCCGTGCCTCTCGTAGAGCCCGGCGAGGCGGTCCCAGACGGTGGCCCCATCCCCCCGGGCTTCGGCGACGAGCGCGGCGAACGCCACGGCCGCTGAGATCCCGTCCTTGTCGCGAACCGTCTGACCAACCGAGTACCCGAGGGCCTCCTCGTATCCGAACACGTAGCTGCCGCGACCCTCGGCTTCGAGGTCAAGTGCAGCGTTCCAGATCCACTTGAACCCGGTGAGGGTTCGGTCGCAGAGGGCGCCGTAGTGCTCGGCGATCGACGCCAGCATCGGCGACGACACGATGCTGTTCATCACGATCGGCCGCTCGACGGCGCCCCCGCTGAGCATGTAGTCGGCAAGGAGGACCCCGATCTGATTCCCGCTGAGCTGCCGATATCCGCTACCGGGCTCCGGTATCGACACCGCCAGTCGATCGGTATCCGGATCGTTCGCGATCACGAGATCCGCGTCGATGGCTGATGCCAGTTCATGGGCGAGATCCATCGCACCCGGTTCCTCGGGGTTCGGGAACGCGACGGTCGGGAAGTGGCCGTCTGGCTCAAACTGGGTGGCGACCGGGTGAACATGGGGGAAGCCGAACCGGTCGAGTGCGGCGACAACATACTTCCCTCCGACGCCGTGCATCGCCGTGTACACGATGCTGATCGTCCGATCGCCCGCAGTGGTCGGGAGGCCTTGCGCAACGTCGTGGAGATACTCCTCGAACATCTCCTCGGTGACACGACGGGCGGCGGCACCGACGATTTCAGCTCTCGGGATTTCGGAAGCGCGCTTCACGGCAGCGATCGCCAAGGCGATCTGCGTGTCGGTCGGTGGGATGATCTGCGCACCGTTGGCTGCATAGACCTTGTATCCGTTGTCGGCCGGGGGGTTGTGCGATGCGGTGACAACGACCGCAGCAACACTTCCGAGACTCAAAGAGGCATAGGCCACGATTGGTGTTGGAACCGGATCCTCGAAGTACCGGACCTGGAATCCGGCGGCGACGAGCACTGCGATCGTGTCCTTCATGAACGTCGCACTGGAGAGTCGGGCGTCGCGACCCACGACAACGGGACCCTGATCGTTCCCGGTCGTGGAGAGCAGGTAGTCGGCGAGGCCTCGCGTCGCCCGGATCACGGTCGCACGGTTCATCCGGTTGGAGCCCGCCTCGACACGCCCGCGCAGTCCTGCGGTTCCGAATTGGAGCGTTGCTCCCATCCGCTCGGTGAGTTCATCAACGTTGCCCGAATCGACGATGCCCTGGAGTTCCGCTCTGGTGATCGGATCGGGGTCCCCTGCGATCCACTCGGCGGCTGCTGCGTAGAGATCTTCCATGGTCCCAAGCGTAGTAAATCAGGAGAAGCCGCAGGTCAACGGACGGGAGAGTCGGTCTGCTGGGAGAGGACCATCGGCCCCTCCATGCGGGCCGTCCTCCCCTGCCGGATCAGGACACTGGTGCGTAAGATGCGATCAGCGATGCCCACTCCTTCCGTTCGCCGTCGAATTCGCGTCTCCGGGATCGTCCAGGGAGTCGGCTTCCGCCCGTTCGTCTTCAATCTGGCGAACGAGATGGACCTCGTCGGGTTCGTCGGCAACGACACCGACGGGGTCTTCATCGAGATCGAGGGCGCGGCCCCCACGCTCGAACGGTTCGTTACTGCCCTCGAAGTGTCGGCACCGGCCGCCGCACGAATCCAACGGATCAAATCCGAAGACATCGAGTCAATTGATGACACGTCGTTCCGGATCGTTGCCAGCCACCATGCCGAGACCGGGACCGCCCTGGTCTCCCCGGACCTTCGGACGTGCGACGACTGCCTTCGCGAACTCCACGACCCGGGCGACCGCCGCTACAGATACCCGTTCATCAACTGCACGAATTGTGGGCCCCGGTTCACGATCATCCAGCGGACCCCGTACGACCGACCGAGCACCACGATGCGTCCGTTCGAGATGTGCGATGCCTGCTTGGCTGAATACCGGGACCCGGTAGATCGGCGCTTCCACGCCCAACCGAACGCCTGCCCCGAGTGCGGGCCTTCCGTGCGAACCATCCCGCCGACTGAGGATCCGATCGGGGACACTCGACGACGCATTTCCGCAGGTGAGGTCGTCGCGATCAAGGGGCTCGGCGGATTCCATCTCGCATGTGACGCGACCTCCGATGCTGCGGTCGCCCTGCTGCGAGAACGCAAGGGCCGCGTCGAAAAGCCGTTCGCAGTGATGGTGTCCGGCGTCGAGACCGCCCGATCCATCGCCTACATCGATGCAGATGAGATCCGGCTCCTCACCTCTCGGGAACGGCCGATCGTCCTGCTGGCCGAGCGCACAGCTACCACCGTTTCGGAGTTCGTCGCCCCCGGCAACGGCTATCTCGGGGTCATGCTCCCGTACACGCCGCTGCACGCGCTACTGATCGAACCCGGCGAGGTGTGGGTGATGACGTCCGGCAACCTCTCCGAGGAACCGATCGTCACAGACAACGACGATGCCGTTGCGCGCCTCGGTAGGCTCGCCGACGCCTTCGTAGTCCACGATCGGGATATCCATGTTCCATGCGACGACTCGGTCATGCGCGTGCTTGACGGGGCAGAATATCCGATCCGTCGCTCACGCGGCTACGCACCGTTCCCCGTCCCCCTCCCCTTTGCAGTACCGCCGATTCTTGGAACGGGCGGCGAACTGAAGGCCACGTTCTGCTTGGCGGCGGGTCGCGACGGGTTCATGAGCCAGCACGTCGGTGACATGGAGAACCTCGAGACGCTCGATTCCTTCGCCCGCACCGTCGACCACTTCATCGAACTCTTCCGCATCGAACCGGAGTTGATCGCCGCGGACCTCCACCCCGGATACCTCTCGACGAAGTGGGCAGAACAGAGGAGCCTCCCCGTTGTCAAGGTGCAACACCACCACGCCCATGTGGCATCGGTGATGGCTGAACACGGAGCCCTTGAGCCGGTTATCGGGTTCTCCTTCGATGGCACCGGGTACGGGACCGACGGCACGGTATGGGGCGGTGAGATTCTCGTCGCCGACTACGAGGGATTCCGACGCGTTGGCCATCTGAAAGCGACTCCGCTTCCCGGCGGTGATGCCGCCGTGAAACACCCTGCCAGGATGGCCCTCTCACATCTCCGCACAGCCGGTATCCCATGGAGCGAGGACCTTCCACCCGTCTCTGCGCTCACCACTGCCGAACGTTCACTCCTCGAGACCCAACTCGAGCGGGAGATCAATACGATCCCAACCACCAGCATGGGCAGGCTCTTCGATGCCGTATCAGCGATCGCTGGTGTGCGCCAGACCGTCACCTACGAGGCCCAGGCTGCCATCGAGTTCGAGGCCCTCATCGAGGTCTCCGAAGGCGGCACCTATGCCTTCGCCATCGTCGAGGAGGACGAGTCGCTGGTGCTCGATCCTGCTCCCGTGCTCCGTTCGATCGCGAACGACGTCGTGGGCGGCGATTCGGCCGGCACGATCGCCGCCCGCTTCCACCGGAGCGTCGCAGAGGTGATCGTCGAAACGGCCGAACGTGTTCGAAGCCGGACGGGCCTCACTACCGTTGGATTGAGCGGAGGAGTGTTCCAGAACGTGACACTGACGCACGCAACCAGAACAGCGCTCACCGAGAAGGGTTTCGAGGTGCTGCTACACCGGCTCGTGCCTCCCAACGACGGAGGTCTGGCGCTCGGTCAGGCCGTAATCGCTTCGGCGAGGAGATAGATCGACATGTGTCTTGGCATCCCCGGGAAGGTCATCGAGATCACCGGTGAGGGCGTGACGATGACGGGGAAGGTCGACTTCGACGGCATCGTCAAAGAGGTGAGCCTCGCCTATGTACCCGATATCTCGATCGGAGACTACGCGATCATCCACGTCGGCTTCGCAATCACCCAACTCGACGAAAAGGCCGCCCTCGAAACGCTGGCCCACCTCCAGGAGATCGAAGCCATCGAAGTCGAACTCAACCCCGACGCTGCACTCGCAGCAGAAGAAGCGATCGCCAAGGGTGCCGAGTGAAGTACCTCGACGAGTTCAGGGATTCCGATCTGGCCCGGCGGTTGCTCGACGACATCGCCGGCATCACGACGAAGCACCACGTTCTGATGGAGGTGTGCGGAGGCCAGACCCATTCGATCATTCGCAACGGCATTGACCGTCTCCTCCCCGATGACATCGAGATGGTCCACGGCCCGGGCTGCCCCGTCTGCGTGACCCCACTCGAGACGATCGACAAGGCACTGGAGATTGCGTCGCGAGACGGAGTCATCTTCTGCTCGTTCGGAGACATGTTGCGTGTCCCCGGTTCCGGGCGTGACCTGTTCTCCGTCAAGAGCACAGGAGGCGACGTGCGAATCGTCTACTCACCCCTCGATGCCGTTCAGATCGCCAGAGGCAATCCGGATCGCGAGGTCGTGTTCTTCGGGATCGGATTTGAGACGACCGCACCGGCGAACGCCATGGCCCTCTACCAAGCAAGGCAGGAAGGCCTCACCAACTTCTCGATGCTCGTGTCTCACGTCCTCGTTCCCCCTGCGATGCGCGCCATCCTCGACTCTCCGACGAACCGGGTGGAGGCCTTCCTTGCCGCCGGACACGTCTGTTCTGTGATGGGTTATGAGCAGTACTACCCCATCGCCGAGCAGTACGGGACGCCGATCGTCGTCACCGGATTCGAACCGCTGGACCTGCTCCAGGGCATCAAGATGGCGGTGCTCCAACTCGAGGAGGGTCGAGCTGAGGTCGAGAACGCGTACCAGCGAGCGGTGACGCGCGAAGGCAACCTGCCGGCACAGCAGATGCTCGCCGACGTCTTTGTCACGATCGACCGCAAGTGGCGGGGAATCGGAGCGATCCCCCAATCCGGTTGGGCGCTGGGCGCCGACTACAAAGCGTTCGACGCTGCCGAACGGTTCACCGTCAACGACATCGACACCATGGAGTCGCCGCTCTGTCACGCCGGAGAGGTGCTCCGTGGCACCCTGAAGCCCGACCGGTGCCCCGCCTTCGGGAAGGAGTGCACGCCCCGCACCCCGCTCGGAGCCACGATGGTGTCGGCCGAGGGTGCCTGCGCCGCCTACTACCTGTACGGACGGTTCAAGGAGTTAGAGGCAACGCCATGACGATCGAGAACTGGACGTGCCCGATGCCACTTCGGGACCACCCGACGATCGTGATGGGCCACGGCGGAGGCGGGCAACTCTCTGCAGAGCTCATCGAGCACCTCTTCCTACCGGCGTTCGGCAACGGAGAACTCGCCGAACTCGCCGACGCTGCGGTCCTGGACTTCGAGGGGAGCATCTCCTTCTCTACGGACACGTTCACCGTTCACCCACGGTTCTTCCCCGGTGGCGACATCGGAGAGCTGGCCATAAACGGGACGGTGAACGATGTCGCAATGCGAGGAGCCGTCCCGCGATACCTGAGCGTCGGCCTCATCCTCGAAGAAGGACTGCCAATGGCAGAGCTCGGCGTCATCGTCAACTCCATGGCGAGAGCTGCGGAGCACGCCGGTGTGACGATCGTCACCGGAGACACGAAGGTCGTCGACCGTGGTCATGGCGACGGCATCTACATCAACACCACCGGGATCGGAATCATGCGCGAAGGCACCGACATCCGACCACAGAGAGCAACCCCCGGTGACGCGATCATCGTGTCGGGCACCATGGGCGACCACGGTATGGCGATCATGTCGGTCCGCGAAGGCCTCGAGTTCGAAGCGTCGATCCGCTCCGATTCGGCCGCTCTCAACCACATGATCGGTGACGTGCTGGACACCGGCGCCGACGTTCACGTGCTCCGGGATCCCACCCGTGGCGGGCTCGCCGCATCGTTGAATGAGATCGCGAAAGCCGCGAACGTCGGTGTTCTCATCGAGGAGCGCGCGATCCCTGTGGACCGCACGGTGGCCGCAGCCTGCGAGATGCTGGGCATGGACCCGATGTACGTTGCGAACGAGGGGAAGGTGGTCGCGTTCGTGGCAGCCGATGATGCCGACCGCGTTCTGAACGCGATGCGCTCGCACCCGGAGGGAGTCAACGCAACGATCGTCGGAGCGGTCACCGACACGCACCGCGGGATGGTCGCTGCCCGAACCCCCCTCGGTTCCACGCGGGTCGTCGACATGCAGGTCGGTGAGCAGCTCCCAAGGATCTGCTGACCGACGGAGGCTGTTGCCGTATCGTGCCAGGATGGAACTCGAGGTCCGTCCGCTCACGCCGGAAACCTGGGATGACTTCGAAACGGTCATGGGTCCGCGGGGAGGCGACGCCGGCTGCTGGTGTATGTTCAACAAGCAGACTTCTCGCGAATTCGACGCTGCCAAGGGTGAGCCAAACCGAGCCGCCATCCGTGCCATTGCTGACAGCGGTGAGGTCCCCGGCCTCATCGGGTACCTCGACGGAACGCCGATTGGGTGGGTCGCCATGCAGCCACGAGAGGTCTACGGCCGCCTCTCCCGCTCACGCGTCGCCAAGCCGCTCGACGAACGTCCGGCATGGGCCGTGACCTGTTTCGTCGTTCCGAAGGAGCACCGCGGACAAGGTTTGGCATCGGCCCTCCTTGTGGCGGCGTGCGAGTACGCGGCGACCCACGGCGCAACCCTGATCGAGGGTTATCCGGTCGAGCCGCGAGACGATCGGATGCCCGATTTCTGGGCGTGGATGGGGTTCGCTTCCATGTTCGAAGACGCCGGGTTCGAAGAGGTCGACCGACGCACCGAGACCCGCCCCTTCATGCGCAGAGAGCTCTAGCCCCCCGCTCACGAACCATCGGAGCCACGGCGACCGCCTGGTACGTTGAGGTCGATTCGAAGAGAGAGACAGGGCCTCACCCGACCACGCGTCCGACGGCGACATCGCCGTCTCACGCACCGTCAATGACCTCACCGTCGATTCGACTATTCAGTACGAACCGACGGGTACCTTCGAACTCAAGAGAGTGCCGGGCGGGTGGGATACGGATGAGGTTCCGTAGCGGTCCTCAGGCAGTGTCGCATGCTCGCTCTGAAACGGATCAATGGATCGCTAGGATCGGAACCAAGACCAGGAGGTTGCGAGTTGGCGCTGATGGACTGTCCCGAGTGCGACTATCGGGTTTCATCCGCGTCACCTTCGTGTCCACACTGCGGTCACCTCCTGAATGCCGCTCCAAAGGTGGTCACCGAGGACGTGGAGACCCACGACACCGCACCGCGGCCGCCCCCTCCTCCTGTGTCCGGAACTCAGCCGCGATCTCAGAGCAACTGGGTGGTCGGGATTGCCGCTGCGGCGGTCGTTGGGGTGATCTTTGTCGGCATCGCCGCCGCGGTGTTCCTCGCCGGGTCGATCAGCATCAGCAACCCTTTCGACGACTCCGGCACCGCCGAAATCGGCGTCCCGACGACGGTCGTTGCGACCGCAGTCAACGACTACGGATTGGTTGTCGGTGAGTGCGTCGATGACGACGAGTTGAAAAACTACTTCGCCGGCGACGACTACGAGACGACACCGTGCGACAGCCCGCATGACAACGAGGTCTACTTCGTCCACGAGTTCGCAGCTGGTCCGTACCCGGGAGAAGATGCCGTGAGCGATGAACTGGCCGGGGTGTGCGAGGGTGAATTCGAGGCGTATGTCGGTCGTGACTACGAATCGTCTTTGCTCGTCATCTACCGGCTCTGGCCCGGGCCGGAACTCTGGGATTCCGGGGGGCGTAGCGGCGAGTGCCTGCTGTATGACCCAGACTTGAACAAGCTGACTGGATCGGCGTACCAGAGCGGCTGGTGACACCGCCCGTCGCGGGCTGATCAGGCCGGGCGTGTGTCGTACACGAGGCGGAACGCGCCGTTGGGGTAGGCAATGGACTCAACCAGCCGCATCGGCCCGTCGTACGCATCGGAGAAGAGCGGGATTCCGCCGCCCAGCGCCACCGGGATCACCACAATGTCCAGCGTGTCGATCGCTTCACCTCGCAAACCTTCGGTGACCACTCTCCCTCCGCCGAACACCCACAACCGTTTCGGTGTCGCCGTTGAGAATGAGCGAATCGCGTCCGGCGTGGGCATCGCCGCGAAGCGAATGTCTGCGCCATCGGGAACCGGGAGGTCGGTGCGAGTGGTGAGCACCATCGTCGGCCGATCACCCCACATCCACCCCCACTCGACCGCCTGTTCATAGGTGGTGCTCCCCATGATAAGTGCACCGATGCCCTCAGCGAAGGAATCAAAGTCGAAGTCCTCAACGGGGTACTTCTCGAGGTAGTCGACGGAACCGTCCGCTCTGGCTACGTATCCATCAAGGGTCACGGCGAGGCTGGCAACGACATCGGAGTCGCTCATCCGTTCACCCTACGCCAATCGAAGGTGGTCGTGGATCGACCTCCACCGACGACACCCGGGCATCCGCCTTCGAAACGGCAACCACGCCGGCCGATCCTCACCCTGTGGCGAGGTCGATTCCGGTCTCGACCGCTTCGAGGTTGATCTCGGCGAACGAACCGGCACCTGCCGTCTCGCGGAGGGCGTCAAGCGGGTACGGCGTCGTGATCGCGAGAGCAGCAGACAGGTAGACGAGGCCCATCGAAGTCTTCGGGATGCGCTTGGGGGCCGACTTCGGGTCGATTACGACGACCCGCGCCTGCGTTTCGAGATCCCGGTGGTCGGGGATCGTCAGCACCAGATCCTCCGTGGTCATCGCAGCGAGATACGGGCCCGCCTTCATGTATCCGTCAGACGAAATGATCGCCAGGACGTCGGGGCTCGTCACTGCAGTCAGCGGCATCTCCGCCGGGGCCAGCCAAAGCTCGGTCACTGAATGGCCCGACTTCACCGTCACCGGGTAGTCGTCGCGCTGTGCCGCCCAGAGACCGGAATGAATTCCACCCAGCGCCACCAGGCGCACCGCCGACCGGACCTTCCCGCCCGCAGAACCGGCAACGACGATTGACATCGGACGGTGGAGCGTGTGGGCGTAGCCGACCGGCACAGGACGGGCACCGGCGACCGGTGTCCCGACGATGGCCGCGTGGGCTGCGCGGTACGCGACCGAGTACTCGACGGTCTCGCGGTCGTAGAGAAGACCCGGCTCCATCCCCCAGGACCTCATCGAATCCTCCATGCCGGCCCGCGTGAACCTGTTCGCCCGTACGTAGTAGGCGGTGCAGAGGTCCCAGACGTCGAGCAACGCAAAGCCGGGTTTCCTCATCGCCGCTGTGAATCGATCGGCGAGATCGCGGTCGAACGACGTCCCGCGGTAGACGTATGCGGCACCGTTCACACCGACTGTGGCGCAGATGTCGAGCGGGTGTTCGAGATTGCCCAGCGGCGTGGTCGATGTGATACCGCCCTCTGGTGTCGTCGTCGAATGCTGACCGCCGGTCATCCCGAAATTCAGGTTGTTCATCACGATCACGGTGATCCCGATGTTCCGTCGAGCCGCCGAGATGAGATGCGTTCCTCCGATCCCGGTGCCGCCGTCACCCATGATCACGATGACCTCGAGGTCGGGATTGGCGAGCTTGATGCCGGTCGCGTAGGTGGTGGAACGGCCGTGGAGGCCGTGGAACGCGGACGTGACGAAGTACTGGTCGGAGAGTCCTGAGCATCCGATGTCGGAGACAATCACGACCTTCGTCGGATCGAGGTCGAGTCTGATCATCGCTTCGTTGAGCCGGTCCAGGATCGGTCCATGCCCGCAACCGGGGCAGAACGGGTACGGGTCGTCGGTGCGGAACGTCGATATCGGGGTGATCGTGATGGCGCTCATCGCACCGCCTCCATGATCTCGTCAATCGTGATGAGTCCGCCGTCGCGGCGATTCACCCCGATGACCTCTCGACCCGCGGCGATCCGCTCAATCTCCCTGCGGTAGAGACCCATGTTCAGTTCAGGAACCACAATCCGCTCGACACCTTCAAAGGCGGTGGCGAGGGCACTCTCCGGGATTGGCCAGATACTCTGCACGACCACGTTCGATACGGAGACTCCTGCGGCCCGTAGGCGCTCAACCGAGGCCCGAGCCGCGCCGGCCGTGACCCCGTAGGAAACCACGATCGTTTCTGCACCGGCGATGAGGTCGACGTCGACCATCTCGATCTCGTCGCGGTGGGCCTCGATCTTCGCGACGAGGTGCTCGTTCAACGCGGCGACCTTCGCGGGGTTCTTCGTGATGTAGGCACCTTCGTCGTGGGTGGATCCGGTGAAGCGAAATGCACTTCCCTCTCCGTAGCGTCGCATCGGTTCCACCGCGTCGGCCGGTTCCCACGAATACGGCAGACCCTCGTGCTTCTCCATGCGCTCCGCTCCGCGCGTAGCCGGGTACTCATCCACGTCGACCGCCGAGAGCGTCATCGCCAACTCCTTGTCGGTAAGGAGGAACACCGGGCAGCGGAACCGCTCGGCTAGTTCGAACGCCTTCACCGTAAGCGAATACGACTCCGGCACGCTGGATGGGGCGAGCACGATCACGGGGTAACCGCCGGCTGTCCCCCACCGGACAAATTGAACGTCGCCCTGTGCTGCGGTCGTTGCCCCACCGGTCGCGGGACCAAGACGCTGGACGTCGACGATGACGATCGGAACCTCGCCCATGATCGCGAGACCGATGCTCTCCGAGTACAGACTGATCCCCGGACCGGAGGTGGCGGTCATCGCCTTTGCTCCCGACATCGCCGCGCCGAGGCACATCCCCATCGACGCGATCTCATCCTCACCCTGCATCGCTACTCCGCCGATCTTCGGCAGTTCGCGCATCATCGCCATCAGAATCCCCGATGCGGGCGTAATGGGGTATCCGGCGAAGAATGTGCATCCTGCGTCGAGCGCTCCGCGGACAATGGCGGTCGCACCATCGACGTACTCGCGTCTCGGCGCGTCCGCGTTCGTCTTCATGGTGTCAGGCTAGATATGGCGCGGACCATCGGGGACGAATCCGTCGCATGTGCTTGCGTGTCTGTCGGAGCGACACGCAAGCACGTGCGACGAGGGAAGCCTCGTGGTCAGTCCTGAGAGTTCGCTTCCGACTCGGCTGTGATCTCGGCCACGATGTCGGCGTTGGCCAGTGTCGTCACATCACCGAGTTGGCGCTGTTCCGAGATGTCCTTCAACAACCGTCGCATGATCTTGCCGGACCGGGTCTTCGGCAGATCGGCCGTGAATACGATGCTCTTCGGCTTCGCGATCGGGCCGATCGACTCGGAGACGTGATTGCGCAGCTCCTGGAGCAGCGTTTCGTCACCGACGATGCCACCCCGGAGCGTCACGAACGCAGCGATCGCCTGACCGGTGACCGGGTCCGCGCGACCGACGACCGCAGCCTCAGCGACCGACGGATGTGACACGAGCGCCGACTCGACCTCGGTCGTCGAGATGTTGTGTCCTGCGATGAGCATGATGTCATCGACCCGGCCGAGCAACCAGAAGTAGCCATCGTCGTCACGCTTGACGCCGTCTCCCGGGAAGTACTTCCCGTCGAACCGCGACCAGTACGTATCGACGTACCGCTGGTCGTCTCCGTAGATCGTGCGGAGCATCGCGGGCCACGGCTCCGTGATCGCAAGGAATCCACCGCCCGGGATACCGATCTCGTTGCCGTCCTCGTCGACGACGGTCGCCGCGATGCCGGGGAACGGACGGGTTGCCGAGCCGGGTTTGGTAGCCACGGCCCCGGGGAGCGGCGTGATCATGATCGCTCCGGTCTCGGTCTGCCACCACGTGTCGACGATCGGGCAGTTCTCGTTCCCGATGTGCTCGTCATACCACATCCACGCTTCGGGGTTGATCGGCTCGCCGACCGTACCCAGCAGCCGGAGCGACGACAGATCGTGCATCGCCGGATACTGATCTCCCCACTTCATGAAGGCACGAATAGCCGTCGGAGCGGTGTAGAAGATGGTGACCTTGTAGTCCTCGACGATCTGCCAGAGCCGATCAAGTCCAGGCGAATCGGGGGAACCCTCGTACATGACGCCGGTGACGCCATTGGCAAGTGGACCGTACACGATGTAGGAGTGACCGGTGACCCATCCGATGTCTGCGGTGCACCAGAAGACGTCATCGTCCTTGATGTCGAACACGAGATCGTGGGTGGTCGTTACGCCGGTCAGGTAGCCACCTTGTGTGTGGACGATGCCCTTGGGCTTTCCTGTGGTTCCGGAGGTGTAGAGGATGTAGAGGATGTCCTCGGCGTCCATGACCTCGGGCTCGCAGTCGGTGGACTGGCCTTCCATCAGGTCGTGCCACCAGATGTCGCGGCCATCGGTCATGCTGACCTCGTTCTTGGTCCGCTCAACGACGACAACATGTTCGATGGTCGGAGATGCGGCGACGGAGACGTCGGCGTGATCCTTGAGGGGGAAGATCGTGCCCTTCCTCCACGAGCCGTCCTGCGTTACAAGGACTTTCGCAGCGCCGTCCTGGATACGGTCGGCGAGGGAGTCGGATGAGAAGCCCCCGAAGACCACGGAGTGGATGGCGCCGATCCTCGCACAAGCGAGCAGCGTGATCGGCAGCTCAGGGACCATGCCCATGTAGACCGCAACGCGGTCGCCCTTCTCGACACCGAGCGATTTCAGACCATTGGCGAGCTTGGTGACTTCCTCATAGAGGTCGGAGTAGGTGAGGTCGCGGGTGTCCCCCGGTTCACCGACCCAGTGATACGCAACCTTGTCGCCGATGGTGTCGAGGTGACGGTCGAGGCAGTTGTAGGAGAGGTTGAGCTTCCCGTCCTCGAACCACTTGAAGAATGGGGCGTTCTCTGCATTGAGGCCAATCGTTGGTTCCTGGTACCAGGTGATGCGCTCGAGCGCCTGCTTCATCCACCACGCTTCCGCATCGGCAGACGCTTCGTAGATCTCCGGCCCGGCGTTCGCTGCAGCGACGAACGCTTCGGACGGCGGGAAGAGCCGATCCTCGGACATTAGGTTCTCAAGGGTGACGTCGGCCACGGCTTACCTCCGGATCGCGAATGGATACCCGCAGGCTATGCGGAAGAGCAGCACATCGGGAGGGCCGGATGACCCTGAAGATGGGGCCGGAGGACCCTGCTCGGCCTGTTCACAAGGCATTCGGGTCGATATACTCCAATACTCACTGCCTATCCGAGGTCGTTATGCTTTCGGGGCCCTGCCCCCATCGTCCAGCGGCCTAGGACTCCGCCCTTTCAAGGCGGCAACGGGGATTCGAATTCCCCTGGGGGCACGATCGGGGGCGTGGTGAAGTCTGGAGTTCACGCCGGCCTGTCAAGCCGGAGATCGCGGGTTCAAATCCCGTCGCTCCCGCCAGACGCTTCCGCCCGGGTTTCGGCCCGGGCGTTGGTGTCTGCCCGGTCAGGTAGCTCAGCTGGTAGAGCGCTGGTCTGAAAAACCAGAGGTCGGCAGTTCGACCCTGCCCCTGACCACCACCCGGAGGCCCTGCCCGGCAGGGGTTCCTGCTCCTCTCTCGACACGTTCACCCGCATGCTGCTGGCTGCCGACATCGGCTCATCCAGCCATCGGGAGGATCGAACCTGACCGTCCGCATTCATGCGCTGGTGCGAGTTGCGTGGATTCGAAGTCCGCCCCTACTCGCGTGGCTCGACGGAGGTCGGCAGGCGGAGTGTGGCCTTTGTTCCGCCGAGGCTGCTCTCGTCGAGGATGATCGTTCCGTTGTGGTGTTGTGCGATCTCTTGGGAGATTGCGAGTCCGAGTCCCGCGCCGCCGTGATCTCTGTCGCGGGCCTCGTCGAGTCGTGTGAATCTGTCGAACACTCGTTGGCGCGCCCCGGGCGGGATTCCCGGGCCGTCGTCGGCGATCGTGAGGACCACAAGTCCGTCGTCTTCGCCGAGAGACACCTGAACGAGGCGGTTCGCATACCGGGTTGCGTTTTCGAGGAGGTTGCGCACGACGCGTCCCAACGTCTCAGAATCCCCCGATACTTGTCCTCCGGATACGTTCTTGGTGTCGAGTTCAAGGTGGTCGGGGAGCTGCATTCGGCGAATCTGTTCGAAGAGCACATCGTCCATGTCGACTCGTGCGGATACGGCCGGAAGGGTGCCCGTGTCGCTGCGAGCGAGGAGCAGGAGATCATCAACGAGGCGCTGCATCCGAAGGGCCTCGTCGAGGACCTCCGCGTTCGCGCTTTCCCAGTCGGCCTGTTCGGGATGCGCGAGATCGACTTCAAGCTGGGTTCGGATAGCGGCCAGCGGGCTCCGAAGTTCGTGGGAGGCGTCGGCAATGAAGCGGCGTTGCTGGTCGGAGCTCTGTTCGAGCCGGTCGAGCATGTCGTTCATCGTTGAAGCGAGCCGTGCGATTTCGTCATCGGCATCCGGCACAGGAACTCGCCGGCTGAGTTCGCGATCGCTGATCGACGCAACCTCGACGCGGATCGCCTCGATCGGGTGCAGTGTCCTTCCGACGATCAACCAGACCGTGACGCCAACGAGGAGTATCAGGATCGGAATCCCGATGATCAGGATCATGCTGAGCGTCGCAACGGCCGTTGCCGCGGGCTGGAGACTGGCAGCCGCGTAGATGGTGAACTGCTGGTCATGAGCAGTCACGGTGCTCGCGACCAGCCGGAACTCTTCTTCTCCGACGGGGAGGAACTCATTCGCAATGACATAGTTGCCCGGACTCGGCCGGATCTCGGCGATCGGGTCTTCGCCGGCAATGTTGGGACTAGAGGCAATGACTGTTCCGTCGCCGTCAATGACCTGAACGAGGGCGGCTTCGTCACCGGGTACGGTTAGCTGGGTTGGGATCGATCCGTCGACGATCAGCGCACCGAGGTCATCGACGCGAGCGATCAGGGCAGTGTCGATCGCGTCGACCAGGGACGCCCTCTGGAGCATGACAGCCGAGAGGCCCGCCACGATGAGCGCTACCGCGACGACTCCCGTTGCCGCAATCGTGGCCTTCGCCCGCGCCGTCCCGATGTGCCGTCGCCAGCTAGCCACCATCCACCGCCAGTCGGTATCCGGCGCCACGGATCGTCCGGATCGAGTGTTTGCCGAACGGCTCATCGATCTTGACCCCGAGGTGGCGGATGTACACCTCGACGATGTTGGGATCGCCATCGAACGCGAAGTCCCACACGTTCTCGAGGATCTCCAACTTGGACACGACGTCGCCCTTGTGACGCATCAGGAACTCGAGGACCGAGAACTCCCTTGCCGTCAGCGGAATATCGACGCCTCCGCGGGAGCATTCGTGGGATGCGGGATCCAGGCGCAGATCACCCGCCTCATAGATGAGCTTCTGCGTTGGGGTTGAACGGCGCAGAAGGGCCCGGATCCTGGCAACGAGCACCACGAACGCGAACGGCTTCGTCAGATAGTCGTCGGCACCCGTGTCGAGTGCTTCAGCCTCGTCCAGTTCGCCGTCCTTCGCCGTCAGCATGAGAACGGGAGTCCAGTCGCCCCGCTCCCGCAGAGCCGCACACAGTTTGTAGCCGTTGATGCCGGGCAGCATGATGTCCAGGACGATCACGTCATAGGTGTTCTCCGATGCCAGCCAGTCGCCATCGGTTCCTGTCAATGCCACGTCAACAGCGAAGCCCTCGGCCTCGAGGCCGCGGCGAACCGCGGCCGCGACCCGCTTTTCGTCCTCGACGACGAGAACCCTCACTGGGACCCCTCTCTCAGGTGGTCGGTCCCACCATTCTGCTGTAGTTCAGCTGAAAGCCGGCTGAATTTCGACCTGCGACCCCTTACCCGGCGAATGCGTGTGGATCGTCCGATCAATGGGTGCCAGAAGTGGCGCCACCGGGTCGAGAACAGGCGTCCATCCCTGCACTACCGCCACGGCCACGACAACGAGTGTCCCGACGCTCGCAGCGCATCCCAAGCGGGGTCGAAAAGCGGACCACCGTGCGGTCGACATCGCGCGCGGCGGTGAGCAGGGCCAGTCTCTAGCCCCGTAGCCAGCCGGAACCGCAACCCGGTGTCATCACCGGCGCTGTGAATCGTGTCGGTGACCGTTCGAACAGGCGGTCGGCGCGGTCGCCAGCCGGCAACCGGTCAACGAGACATACGCGAGAGGGCCGGACCCATCTGGGTCCGGCCCTCTTCGGTTGGGAGGCAATCTGTGAGAATCAACCGCTGGTTGCAGCCTCGTTGGCATCATCGGCTCCGCCGATGACGTCATCAAGCCCCTCGGCTTCGCCACCGTTGTTACCGACGTTTTCACCTTCCTGCAGGAAGTCGATCCCGTCGACCGCCTCGTCGCCGGCTGATTCCACTTCGGCGGCCTCTGTAGCGTCATCGGCTCCGCCGATGACGTCATCAAGCCCCTCGGCTTGGCCACCGTTGTCGCCGACTTCTTCGTTTTCACCTTCCTGCTGGTAGTCGATCCCGTCGACCTCGTCGCCGACACCTTCTACCTCGATGGTCTCAGCATCGAGAACCGTCGCCTGGTCGGAAGCGACCGTAGGCACTTCCTTCTCGGCAGGCGGGTTAGCTGCTGCGATACCCATCGACCCGAGGGCTAGACCAATCGCCGCAGCGACGGTGTAGAGCCTCTTGGTAGGTTTCTTGTCCGTTGACATCAACGAATCTCCTTGCTTCTTCGCGGCCCTGTGTGGGCCGTAATGAGGACAGCATGAGTGAGGGCACCTGTGGCCACGCTGAACGGACCTGAGGCGCCGCTGAATGCGCAGCGACCGTAGATCTTGTTCTCAGCAGCTGCACTGCCAACTCGGATCGGTGCCACTGCAACAGAGTCACCCGATCGAGGTCGGCCTCAAGGTACTGTGGTGTGAAGTTGACGAGTTGGGTCCCATCGGCGACGAGCACGCCCCTTCTGGGCTTGCCACGAGCGCCTCGTATCCCTGTCTTGCCTGATCCACGATGTCATTGAGGCGGTCGACGTACTCCGTCAGGGACAGCTCACCGCCATCGGCAGTCCGCACCGCCGCCGAGTGACATCAACCCGATGCCCGGTCGCATCTAGGCGGTGGCCTCCTCCACGGTGATGATGGTCATTCCTTGGGCGTGACCTTCTCCGACATGAGCCACCGCGTCCGGGGCCTCGTTCAGCGGATAGGTTCTGTCCACGACCGGCGTGATCTTCCCACCTTCTGCGAGGTCCCTGAGGACTGAAAGATCTTCCGGATTCGACGTCGAAACGAACGGCCTCCCTTGCTGCTTGACAAACAGCGACGACGCGAAGGCGGCTATGGGCTCCTTCAAACCCCCAAACCAACCGCCGACCGGTGCACCGTTGGCCAGAAGCTTCCCCGTTGGTTTGAGTACCCGTCTGGTGTCTGACAACGAGTGACTCCCCACGTTGTCGAGAATGAAGTCGTACCGCTGCTCCCCCTCGGTGAAGTCTTCTTCGGTGTAGTCGATGACGTGGTCTGCGCCGATCGACCGGACCATTTCCAGGTTCCTCGTGCTGCAAACGCCGGTCACTTCCGCACCGAGCGATTTTGCGATCTGCACCGCGAATGTCCCGACGCCTCCGGATGCTCCGGTGATGAGAACCTGCTGTCCCGCCTGAACCTTGCCTTGATCGCGAAGGGTCTGCAGAGCGGTGAGTGCGGACACCCCGATGGCGGACGCTTGCTCAAACGTCAGATTGTCTGGTTTCGGGGCGAGCGAGGCTTCGGGGAAGGATGCATACTCGGCGAATGCACCCTTGTACGAACCGAAGACGTCGTCGCCCGGTTGGAATTCCCTCACGTTCGTGCCGACCGCCTCGACCGTGCCCGAAATGTCCGTTCCCGGCACACGGTTCTTCGCCCTCATCGACGAGAACAACGGTCTCATCACGTACGGCAGGCCGCCGATCGTGTAGTAGTCACCAATGTGGATGGAGGCGGCACGGACTCGCACCAGCACCTCGTCATCGCCAACTGCCGGCCTCTCGATCTCTTTGAGCGTCAGCACGTCGCGGGGTGACCCGAACTTGTCTTGGACGATTGCCCTCATCGCTTGCCCTTTCCTCCGTGGCTCACTCGAATACTGTCAAGGTAGTGGAGTTCGTGGCCGGCGATATGGAATGCCGCCTGCAGTGCGACTGTGAACTCGACGCCGTACATCTCCACTACCGTCCGCACGAGGAGGAGCACACCTCCGACGAGTCCCCAGGTCGACAACCACACGGGGACCGACCGTGCTTGGCACGGCACCGTGTAGAGGATCAGTGCGCTGATGCGGAAGAGGGCTATCGGGCCGAGCCGGCAGGCCCGGTCACACACAGCTACCAGCATGTCCCCGAGCGGTTCGGCGATCGGGAACCGATCCCGGCCGACGCTGTTGTACGATCCGCCGATGCGTGGCATGTGGCTGATCCTGTTCGCCGCGGTCTTGTGGGGTACAACCGGAACTGCCCAGGAGTTGGGACCCGAGGCGGCCAGCCCGCTCGCCGTGGGATCGCTGCGGCTTCTGTTGGGTACCGTCGTTCTGGTCCTCCTCGCCGTCTTCAACCGGTCGGATGCCGGCTGGCAGTGGCTGGTACGGCCGGCAACGTTGTTCGCGGCAGTTGGGGTGGCGGCGTTTCAACTCTTCTTCTTCTCGGGTGTCGACCGAACGGGGGTTGCCGTGGGGACACTCCTTGCCCTCGGTTCCGCTGCGGTGTTCGTCGGTGTCATCGAGGTGTTGCTCACCGCCACGTGGCCGAATCCGAAATGGGTGGCGGCGACGGTTCCTGCGATCATTGGACTCGCCATCCTTGCTACCGCCACGCGGGAGTCTGATGTGGACGGCACCGGCGTGATCCTGGCGCTCGGCGCAGGGCTCTCATACGGCACCTACATCGTCAGCGCAGCGCGATTGGCCCGACTCGGCTCGGTTCGTCACTCGACCGCGGCGATCTTCAGCCTGGCGTCTGTGATGCTTGCGCCGGTGGCGCTGACCCAGGACCTGTCATTCGTTCGAAGCATCGACGGGGCCGTGATGGTCTTGTGGTTGGGTTTCGTGACACTCGCCGTCGCCTACTTGCTGTTCACGTCCGGGCTGCGCAGAACCGATTCGAGCACCGCGGCAACGCTCTCCATCGCCGAGCCGGTGACCGCGACCGTTCTCGGCGTTGTGGTGCTCGCCGAGAGGCCCAGTCTCGGAGCCTGGTTTGGTATCGGCCTCATCGTTCTCGGCCTTGTCCTGGCCGCCCGCTCCTCCCGAGCCGACATACCGCTGGTACCCGGCTGAGTCTCTGTCGTGGACCGCTGCATTCAGCCGGCGATCATGATCCGAGGAAGCGGTCCGCGGGGCTGGGAACGGTCGTTTGTGTCTGGGACCACATCTGTCGTGTTCGTTGGCACAAACGATGTCAATCGACCGGCTTCCTGAATGTGATCATCCTCTTCTCAGGCGCGAAGCCGAGACGTTCGTAGAGCCGATTCGCTCCGGTGGGACTCTCCGAGTCGACGCCCAGGCAGGCGTACTCGAGACCGTCGTCACGGAATGCCCGCAACGCCATCGTGATGAGCGCCGACGCGATCCCGCGCTCGCGGTGGCTGCGCACGGTGCCGATGCCTTCGATCCAACCCTCGGTTCTTCCCCGGTCCTGCCAGTCGTGTGGGTACTGCGAGCACGACATGTATGCGACCGGTGTCCCAAGGTCGTAGACGACCGCCGACACGTCTGGCAAGAAGAACTCGCCGGAATGGAATGACTCCCAGTGATCCAGAGCGAATGGCTGCGAGCCCCAGTGATCCTCGAACGCCGCGTTGTGGACTTCGAGGGAGTCCGCCACCGTGTCCTCCGTCCACTGCCGCACCGTGAGCCCGTCGTCGAGTAGGACATCGTCGATGGGCATTGCGAGATCGCGGAGGTTCTCCGTGAAGTATCGGACTCGTTCGTAGCCGTGCCGTTCGAAGAGGGTCTGCTGCTCGGTCATCCACTCGTAGATGTCGTAGCGGTACAACGCACGAGGGAGATCATCGTCGAGAGCACGAAGGCGATCCGCACCCGCTTCCTCGATCCAAGTCACGAGACGGTCCTCGACGCGCCCACGGACGCTCGGATGAACGAGTAGCCACACGAAAGCGCGATGCTCCGATCTTCCCGTCTTCGGGACCTGAGCCCAGCCGAGGGTGAGCATCTCGCCGCCCGGAGTGAAGGCTCCGATCGAGTCGGTGCCGGCATCATTGCCGTAGCGATCGAATTCCTCTGCCATCTCGCCCGGCGTGGCAAGGAAGGTTCGGTCGGCCTTGCCGCACGCGTTGTGGAGTCGGGACATCACCTCGGCGTCATCGCGAGTGAGTGAGCGCCAGACGACACCATCGACTCCTGGAAGGTCGGTCGGGAGCATGGCCGAACGTTACCTCCCCAGACGGTGGGCTGTCATCGCACCTCTACGCACCCGCACGTCTGCGCACCGGCGAGTCAAGAGTTCCCTGAGCACCACCTGGCCGAAACGGGTGGAATCCCTCCTTCGATGATCAGCTGTTCCATGGCGTGCCGGTGGCCGTGGGTCGCAGCAAGCGCACCGGAAGACGCACGGCTCCGGTGATCTCGGGTCGCGTGTCTGCGAACAGTGCGGCGATCGCGATCGACGGGCTCTCCGGCGCGATGGTCGTCAGTCTGGGGCTTTCGCGTCGGATCGGCTCATCCGGCGTCTGAGAAGAAGCGGAAGGGCCGCCAACACCATGAAGGCGGCTGCCCCGACCGTCGCAATCAGGCTGAGGTGAATCGAGGATCGGGACTCGACTCCGAAGCTTGTCGCGATTTCGCCCACGAGCAGACCAGCGATCAACGCGATCGCCGCGGAGGCGAGGAGCCACACGGCGTAGACCACAGCCAGTTTCCAGGCTGCGACGTCACCGTCCATCAGCCGGTGACGAACCGGAACGTGAGGGGGTACCGGTAGAACTCGCCGTTCGCCGCCTTGATGCCGCCGATGATCATCACAACCAGGGCGAAGATCGGAACCACGAAGATCAGAATGAAGCCGATGAGGACGAGCATCAGGATGATCGACGCAATCACGTAGATGATGAACGTGATCTGAAAGTTCAACGCCTCCCGCGCGTGATACCCGACGAACGGGTCCTCGTCACGCTTGATCAGCCAGATGACGAGTGGGGCAATGAACCCCAAGCCGATCAACGGTATGAGGTGAGCAGCCGTTGCCCAGCCTCGCGATTCGGACGGGACGGGTTCGGGTACGGCAGGGTAGTCGCTGGTCATGCTGATCCTCTCGCTGTCTAGTCCAGACTACCGGACCCGCCACAACCCGATATCATCGGAGACGTGCCGAGCGCCATCGACCTGAGCCTGGACGCTGTGATCACTGCCGTCACCGACGGGCAGCCCCGATTGCTGACCGTCTCCTTGTCAGACGGAGCGCTCTCACTCCCGTCCGGTCCCCTCGACACCGATGCTGATGCGACACTCGAGATTGCGCTACGCCGGTGGGTGACCGAGCAGACCGGATTCGACATCGGATACGTCGAACAGCTCTACACGTTCGGGGATCGAGACCGCTATCGAACAGCTGACCCGGCCCACCATCTCTCGGTCGCCTACCTTGCTCTCGTTTCCGAGGCACAGCCGTCGGGATCCGCTGAGTGGTACGACTGGTACGAACTCCTGCCCTGGGAGGACCGCCGCAGCGGCGAGCCCTCTGTGCTGGCCGATTGGATCATCCCCCATCTCCGGCGGTGGAGCGTCAATGACGCCGAACGTACGGGCCGGGCCCACGTGACGTTCGGGCTCGACGGCGTTCCGTGGGATCCCATCCGGACGCTCGATCGGTACGAGTTGCTCTACGAGGCTGATCTTGTTGCCGAGGCTTACCGCGATCGTGCCGAGCCGCTTCCCGCCGACGGAACCGTCGGCATCGAGATGAACCACGATCACCGGAGGATCATCGCGACGGCCATCGGACGGCTCCGCGGCATACTCACGTACCGACCGGTCGTCTTCGAGGTGATGCCCGAAGCCTTCACGTTGAGCGGACTCCAGCGAACCGTGGAGTCGTTGATCGGTGTCGGCATCCACAAGCAGAACTTCCGCCGCCTCGTCGAACGAGGCAATCTCGTTGAGGGCACCGGGATGCACGCTGCGTCGACCGGTGGTCGTCCGGCCGAGTTGTTCCGGTTCCGCCGAGAGGTCGTGAGCGAGCGGCCTCGACCGGGCGTCGGCATCCCGAAGCCGAGGCGCTAGCGACAATCCCATGTGGCGTTTCGCGCCACTTCGTCCTATGATGTTCACAACTAATGCTCACTTCGAGCATAAGCATGGAGGGCTCGTGACCACGACGACCGAACGATTAGCTCCGCCGGGCCTCCGTCTCTCGGGTGTGCTCCCCGATATCGAGATCGCCGCGCTCGAACCGCTCATGGCTGAGATCGAGGAGTTGAAGCGGCAGCGGAACGCGGTAGTGCTCGCTCACAACTACATGACGCCGGACATCTATCACGGCGTCTCCGACCTCACGGGCGACTCTCTCGCCCTTGCCCGTCTCGCGGCCGACACTGATGCCGACGTCATCGTCATGGCAGGCGTCCACTTCATGGCTGAGACCGCCAAGATCGTCAACCCGGCGAAGACCGTGCTGATCCCGAGCCTCGACGCGGGTTGCTCTCTCGCCGAGTCGATCACTGCGACGGACGTGCGGAAGCTCAGGAACCAGTACCCGGGTGTTCCGGTCGTGACGTATGTCAATACGTCGGCCGAGGTCAAGGCCGAGACCGACATTACGTGCACGTCTGGCAACGCTCTCGCCGTGGTCGAGTCCCTCGATTCGGACCGCGTGCTGTTCATACCCGACCAGTACTTGGGGAAATGGGTCGCCACCCAGACCAACAAGGAGATCATCCTCTGGGATGGCGCATGCGAGGTCCACGAACGTTTCACCGCGGCCGAACTCGAAGGGTATCGGTCCACCCACCCGGGCATCCAGATCATCGCCCATCCGGAGTGTCCTCCCGAAGTGCTGGAAGAGGCCGACTTCGTCGGATCCACGTCCGGCATGATCGACTGGGTCCGCCGGGAGAATCCGGCACAGGTGGTCATGGTGACCGAATGTTCGATGTCCGACAACATCGCTGCCGAATCGCCGGATACCGAATTCATCAGACCCTGCAACATCTGCCCCCACATGAAGCAGATTACGCTCACGAACATCAGAGACGCCCTCCGTGATCTCCGCCACGAGGTGACCGTCCATCCGTCCGTCGCCGAACGGGCACGGAACGCAGTCGAGCGCATGCTCGCCATCAACACATGAGCGGTACATCCGTCACCGTCGTTCGGACCGGCCCGCTCGTGATCGGTACCGGAATAGCGGGGCTCTCGACAGCTCTCGGCCTCGACGGCGCCACGCTCATGACCGGCGACGCGTTCGCGTCCGGCTCATCCGATCTCGCGCAGGGCGGAATTGCCGCGGCGGTCGGCGAGGCGGACGAGCCGGGCATGCATGCGGACGACACGATCCGCGTGGCAGGAGGTATCGCCGATCGTCGCGTCGCATCAATCATCACCGATTCCGCAGCGGACCGCATCGACTGGTTGGCCGATCTGGGCGCACACTTCGACCGGTCCACCGATGACGGGTATGCGCTCGGTCGTGAGGCCGGGCATTCCGCGCGGCGGATCGTGCACGCCGGCGGAGATGGAACGGGCGCCGAGGTCATGCGGGCGCTTCGATCGAGAGCAGCCAGAAGAGCCGACATCGATGTCATCGAACGCCACCACCTGATCGACCTCATTCGTGCCGACGGCAGCGTCGTCGGGGCACTCGCCATCGACGATCAGGGTGCTCTCGTGGCGTTCCTCTCACCGGCCGTCGTGCTGGCGACCGGCGGTCTTGGACGCGTCTACGCGAAGACGACGAATCCGCCGGAGGTTGCCGGCGCAGGTCTCGCCGTAGCAGCGCGGGCAGGTGCCACCCTTGCCGACCTCGAGTTCGTCCAATTCCATCCGACTGCTCTCTCGACCGACATGGATCCTCTCCCCCTCCTCACCGAGGCACTGCGAGGAGAGGGGGCTACGCTCGTCACCGCCACCGGCCATCGTTTCATGACCGGCGAGCATCCCGACGCCGAACTCGCGCCGCGCGATGTCGTCGCACGGGCGATCTGGTCCCAGATCGAGTCGGGTAACAACGTCTACTTGGACGCGACCGGCGCTGTGGGCGCGACATTCCCCGAACGCTTCCCGACGGTCTGGACGCACGCCCGTACGGCGGGGATCGATCCCAGGATCGAGCCGATCCCCGTCACTCCTGCGGAGCACTTCCACATGGGCGGCATCGCAACCGACGTCAACGGACGCACATCTCTCCCTGGCCTATGGGCCGTCGGTGAGGTGGCGTCGACCGGCCTTCACGGCGCGAATCGACTCGCATCGAACTCCCTGCTCGAAGGACTCGTCGTTGGGGCTCGTGCCGCTCGATCGATCCACGAGTTGTCTGGTACCGCGACACCGGTCGTGGCGGAAGTCCCGCTCTCGGCGTTCGATCTCACGCCATCCGTACCAACGTCTGGTGCTGTCCCGACTCGCGAACTCATGTGGAGAAACGACGGCATTGTCCGCGACCGGCCGGGGCTGGAGGAGGCCATCGGACGCCTCTCGGTCGACACCTCTGCACGGTCCCCCTTGGACCGCGACCTTCGCCTCGTCGGGCGCCTCATTGCCGAGGCAGCGCTCGCTCGCACCGAATCTCGGGGCGGTCACTACCGCCGCGACCATCCTGAAACAGATCCCTCACTGGCTCGCCGGTCGCTGACCACGCCGCTTCCGTCGCCGCGCACGCCAATCCGACTTCGCCGCTGGAGCGCTGCGTGAATCCCCTGCCAACAGACATCGACGCACTCCTGCAACACGCCCTCAGCGAGGATCTCGGACTGGCCGGTGATCTCACAAGTCGGGCGACAATCCCGGAGACCGGTCGGTCGACGGCTCGCATTATCGCCCGTGAAGCAGGCAGGATCTCCGGCCTCGCGGCGGCTCTTCGGGTGTTCGAATTGGTCGATCCCACGCTCGTGCTCCACGGGACGAGCAGCGACGGCGCCGCCGCGACCGTCGGGGAAACGTTGGCGACCGCTCGAGGATCGACACGATCAATCCTGTCGGCCGAACGAGTCGCCCTCAACCTGCTTGGCCACCTGAGCGGGGTCGCGACCGCCACGAGCGCGCTCGTCGAGGCGGTCGAGGGCACCAGCGCTCGCATCACCGACACGAGGAAGACGACCCCGGGCCTCCGCTCGCTCGAGAAGGCCGCAGTTCGCGACGGGGGTGGCATCAACCATCGATTCGGCCTCTTCGACGCGGTCATGATCAAGGACAATCATCTCGCAGCGGTGGGCTCGGTAGCGGTGGCGGTGGAACAAGCACGCAACGGTGTCGGGCACACGGTCACCGTCGAGGTTGAGGCCGACACTGTCCAGCAGGCTTCCGAAGCGGCTGAATGCGGCGCCGACATCGTCTTGCTCGACAACATGAATCCCGCAGTGATGAGAACGGCGTTGAAAGCCATTGCCGGGCGATGCATCGTCGAGGCCTCTGGAGGCATCACGCTCGAAACGGTGCGTCTGGTGGCAGAGACCGGTGTCGACGTCATCTCCGTCGGCTGGATCACACACTCTGCTCCGTCGCTCGACGTCGCGCTCGAGATCGAACCGCACTGATCCGATCAAGCGAACGGTCAGTTCGCGAACGTGAGTGCCTGGCGGCTTGCCCATCGTCCGGCGACCCGCCCGTATGCGGTGCGGGATGCTTCTCCGTCGCCGCGCTCGAGCGCCTCCAGGCTCTCTCGAACATCCGCTGCCGACTCGTCGAACGTGAGATCCCCATCGATGAAGTGGTCCGCCACCGTGGCGTAGTCAAGTTCCAGCATCGACCCGGCGGGAAACACGGCGAGCCATCGCTCGAGATCACGGACCTGGTCGACGGCCGGTGCGGGAAAGCCTGCCCCGTCGAGCACACGAACGGCCCAGCCGACGCGATCAACGGCCTCGCCGAGACCCGTCCGGTAGTGGATCCCAAGACCATCGCGACGCTCGTAGATCTCCCGCTCGGACGGGCTGAACGCACCGAACCAACGCAACGGAACGTGCCATGGGGAAGCAAGGATGTGACTTCTCCGGTCGATCGACCGAAGACCCGCCAACTCTCGTTTGAACGACTCACGCTCATCTTCGCTCAGGAGTGGGATCTTCGGATACGCCCCCGAGAAGGCCAGCGCTCCCTCGACCATCCGGAGCCGGGTGTGGCGGGGACACAGATATGAGATCCCACTCCAGACGGTGACGAAGGCGTCATCTCGCAGCGACTCATTCCATAGGAACCGACCATCGGAGCGGACCACACGGTCGTCGGCGGAGGCTTGGTCGTACGGCTCGGCGTTGGTCGCGTCACCGGCGATGAAGACCCTGAGGTAGGCCGTGCCGATCATGCAGGGATGGTACCGGCGAGGGTCCGAAACGGACGGGGAACCTCTGAACTAGAATCACCATTGAATCTCGAACCGTGTCCTCGGTGCAGCGTCGAAAGGAGTCGCGTTGGGGGTATTCGAAGCGATCGGTACCGAATCACATGAAGAGGTATTGTTCGGCGTCGATCATGAGAGTGGTCTCCGCACGATCATTGCGATTCACAACACCTCCCTCGGTCCCGCCCTCGGCGGGACTCGCTTCTTCCCATACCCCAGCGAAGCCGCGGCCCTGCGCGATGTCCTGCGCCTCTCCAAGGGAATGACCTTCAAGTCGGCTGCCGCCGGTCTGGACCTCGGTGGAGGCAAGGCCGTCATCATCGGAGATCCGGCCTCACTCAGAAGCGAACGGCTCATCCGAGCCTACGGACGGGTCATCAATACCCTCGGCGGCCGCTACATCACGGCTGCGGACGTCGGGACCACGGTCGACGACATGGTGCTGATTGCAAAGGAAACGCCTTGGGTCTCAGGGCTGCCGTACGCCCAGGGCGGCTCGGGCGACCCATCGCCCGCCACTGCACGCGGCGTCATGGCATCGTTTCGCGCCATCGGCGAGCGCCTGTGGGGATCAGGCGATCTGACAGGCCGCCGAGTCGCCATTCAGGGCGTAGGGAAGGTTGGGATGGACCTCGTGCGGCGTCTCAGCGAGGTCGGTGCAGAGACCGTCGTCACCGACCTCAAACCCGACTCGATGGCACTTGCGGTCGAAGCCCACGGATCGAAGGCCGTCTCCCTCGACGGCATCTATGACGCCGAATGCGACATCTTCTCTCCATGCGCTCTCGGCGCCACACTCAACGAAGCAACAATTCCACGCCTTCGGTGCGCGGCGATCGCCGGCTCCGCCAACAACCAGCTTGCGGTCGAGGAAGACGTCGAGCGGATCGTCGAACGGGGCATTCTCTATGGGCCGGATTTCGTCGTCAACGCCGGTGGAGTCATCAACATCGCGGTAGAGACCGGCGGCTACTCGGCGGAACGGGCAGGATCAATGGTCGACCGAATCTACGACAATCTTGTCGCTGTCTTCGAGACTGCCGATCGCGAAGGCGTGAACACGAATGACGCAGCAATGCGGTTTGCCCAACGGAGGATCGACCGCATCGGAAGCCTCCGTCTCAAACGCAGGCCCGGCGAGAGTTGAGAGGAACAACGTGACCCTGGGACTCGACCGGATCATCGACCACACCGCCCTGGGATTGACGAACGAGGACCTCATCGATCTGTACCGCAAGATGCTCATCGCGCGAAGGCTCGACGAGAAGATGTGGGCACTCAACCGGCAGGGACGGGTGCCGTTTGTCGTGTCGGTATCCGGCCACGAAGCCACCCAGATCGGTGTCGCTGCTGCACTCGATCCGACCAGGGACTGGTCGCTGCCCTACTACCGCGACATCGCCTTCAATATCGGACTCGGCGTGTCGGCAAGGGACATCTTCATGGGTGTCTTCGCGAAAGCAGCGGATCCGTCATCGGGCGGACGGCAGATGCCGAATCACTGGTCCGAGCCGGATCTCAATCTGTTCACGCATTCGTCGGTGATCGCGACCCAGTATCCACACGCCGTCGGCATCGCCTACGAGATGAAGCGGCGCGGCACGGACGCGGTCGTGTATGTGTCGGGCGGTGAGGGTTCGACATCGGAGGGTGACTGGCATGAGGCGATGAACTTCGCCGGCATCCACAAACTCCCGGTGATCTTCCTCGTCCAGAACAACCTCTACGCGATCTCGGTTCCAGCAGCCGAGGAAGTCGCCGGACAGATCGCCGACCGTGCCAAGGGCTACGGGATGAAAGGGATCGTTGTCGACGGCAACAACGTTCTCGAGATGTACGGCGTCGCGTCTGCAGCCGTGGACCGCGCTCGTGGAGGAGGAGGTCCGACGCTGATCGAGGCGAAGACCTACCGGTACTACGCCCACACCTCCGATGACGACGACAAGCTGTACCGAACCCGAGAAGAGGTCGAACTCTGGCGAAGGAAGGATCCGATCCCGAACTTCCTCCAGTACCTCGTCGAACAGCGGGTCCTCGGCGCCGCCGCAGAAGCTCGCCTCGAAGACGAAGTCGCGGCAGTCATCAACCACGCGGTCGTCGATGCGGAGAGCGCGCCAGACCCGATGGACGCGATGAGCCATGTCTATGCGAATCCGATCGTTTCGACGATCGCCGCCGAGACGGTAGAACCGGTCCCCGTCGGCGAGGAAGTCAACCTCATCACGGCTATCAAGCGTACTGTCTCTTATACACATCTGACGC
>FLOH01000995.1_pt1 | contig 48085 bp, 47 predicted proteins | sample 756751 | NCBI WGS metagenome assembly FLOH01 (sample SAMEA4026879, study PRJEB14308) | marine metagenome | biome: coastal water; material: water | depth 74 m | reverse complement strand
CCAAGCAGCTCGCCCACGCCCAAGAGACCAAAGGCGCGGGCGATTTGGACTCGTTGCTGCATTCGATGCCGACCTGGACTATCTAGCACTCGAGGTCGCGCATGGCTTGGGTCCTCGATTTAGACGGGGTTATTTGGACCGGTAACACGCCAATCGAAGGTGCGGCGGCTGCAGTGGCCGAACTGCAACGCAGGGACGACGTTGTCTTTGTGACCAACATGTCTCGGTTGGTTATTGCTGACCAGGAGGCGAAGTTAGCGGCCCACGGCATCGAAGCACGTGGACAGGTGATTTCTTCTGCCACCGCCGCCGGTCGCCTCGTAGAACCGGGGGAGCGAGTGTTTGTCTGTGGTGGTCCCGGTGTCCGCGAGTCGGTCGAAAACCGTGGAGCGACGGTCATCGATGATCCCCGTGCTGCCATCGATGCGTGCATAGTCGGGTTTGACCCCGAATTTGACTTTGAGTGGATGAAGAATGCGACGACCGCTATTTTGCACGGCGCGAGATTCATCGGCACGAACCATGACCCTACATACCCAACCGAAGAGGGTCTTTGGCCGGGAGCTGGAGCCATTATTGAATCGGTGGCGACAGCGACGGGGCAGCGACCTATATATGCAGGTAAACCGCACAAAGCTGTGGTTGACGAGGTGCGTGATCGGGTGGGGAATTCTGGAGTCGTTGTTGGCGATCGGCCCGATACCGACGGCGCTTTCGCCCGCGCTCTGGGTTTCGATTTCGCCTTAGTTCTTAGTGGCGTCGCTAACGCGGAAGACCTACACGATCCTGTGCCCGATTCAATTTCGACTACGTTGGCTGCTCTAGTTGCTGACCTAAGGTAGGCTTTTGGTATGAACCCGAATGCAACAGCACGTGCAGCACGTAAGGCCGGCGAGACTTTTGTTATTGAAACTCGCGATAATTTGAGCTCTCTGCTCCGTCAACTACGACGAGCAGGAGCTACCACGTTCGAAGAAATTAGCGATGAACTTGCTGGTTTGCTGGCCGACGCCAAAGACGAGGGCGAGAAGATTATCTCTCGTCTCCAAGGCGCATCACGAGATGCTGTTAAGGAAGCGAAGGAACAAGCAACCATTCCGGCGGCCGAAAAGGCTGCTGCGAAGAAGAAGGCCTCGCCGAAGAAGAAGGCTGCTGCTAAGAAGGCTCCTGCGAAGAAGAAGGCCTCGCCGAAGAAGAAGGCTGCTGCTAAGAAGGCTCCGGCTAAGAAGAAGGCTCCAGCTAAGAAGGCTCCTGCTAAGAAGAAGGCTCCAGCTAAGAAGGCTGCTGTCAAGAAGGCTCCAGCTAAGAAGGCTCCAGCTAAGAAGGCTCCGGCTAAGAAGGCCCCGGCTAAGAAGGCTGCCGCTAAGAAGAAGGCTCCAGCTAAGAAGAAGGCTGCTGCTAAGAAGGCTCCAGCTAAGAAGGCTGCTGTCAAGAAGGCCCCGGCTAAGAAGAAGGCTCCAGCTAAGAAGGCTCCTGCTAAGAAGGCTGCTGTCAAGAAGGCTCCTGCCAAGAAGGCCCCTGCCAAGAAGGCTGCTGCCAAGAAGAAGGCTTGAGCCATCGCTGCGAGGCGCCGTCTCGATCTTGAGTTAGTTCGCCGGGGACTGGCTGTGTCGCGTGCTGAGGCACGAACACTTATCTCCGAAGGTGAAATTCGCGTCGACGGGGTAATTGTCGATAAGCCGGCGCGCCAAGTACACCCGGGCCAGGCGATCGTCGTGGTCGGCAAACAGAAGTATGTAGGCCGTGGCGCCTACAAATTATTGGGTGCGCTCGACGGCTTTGCCTATGACCCGTCTGAAGACCGTTGTCTAGATGTTGGGGCATCCACCGGGGGCTTCACCGATGTTTTGTTGCAGGCTGGTGCCAGCCATGTTGTAGCCCTTGATGTTGGTCATGGTCAGCTACACGAACGGATCCGTGCCGACGAGAGGGTAACGGTCATAGAACATACGAATATGCGCCATGTCAAGGCGGGAGATCTGGGTGATCCATTTGATCTGGTGGTCGTAGACGCTTCGTTCATCTCGCTGCGGACCCTGATGCCGTCGATGTGCGAGCAACTGGGCGCCGATGGCATTTTGATGGCACTGATTAAGCCGCAGTTTGAGGTTGGTCGCAAGGCCGCTTCGCAAGGCAAAGGGGTTATTTCCGATGTTGAACTTTGGCGTACATCAATTGATGGAGTGATTGATGCTGCTGAAGCCGAAGGTTTACGTCTTGTCGCGTTGTTGGCTTCGCCTATTACCGGCGGCGATGGAAATGTCGAATACTTGGGAAAATTTGCGCGTATAGCCAGTTCAGAGCCGGTTATCAACCGGACGGGCGCAGTCAACGTGGTGATTTCCGAGGCCACCCCAGAAGAACAGTAATGAAACGCCGCGCAGTGTCACACGTCTGAATTACGCTGACTCCGTGGCTTGCATCGTACTTCTCATCCATCACACCCGCAGCGAGGCAGTGGCCGAAGCGCGTAACCTTGGTAGCTGGCTTGTTTCGGAAGGGCACACCGTGTTACTTCCTGCGGAGGATGCGGCCATCGCAGGTCTCGAAACCTTCGGTGCCGACGAGCAGGTAATTGCCGGATCAGCCGATCTGGCGGTAAGCCTGGGCGGCGACGGATCAATGCTGCGAGCGGTCACCATGGTGGCCGACGGTGGTGTCCCTGTCCTTGGAATCAACTTCGGACAGTTGGGTTATCTCACGCAGGTAGATCCAGTCGGTTGTCGGAACGCAGTTGGGCGTTGGCTTACCGGAGATTTCATAATCGAAGAACGTATGCGAGTGTCTGTTGTGGGGCCAGACGGAACCGCGCACTGCGCGCTCAACGAGATAGTTTGCGAAAAGACCGAAGCCGGGCACACCGTACGTATTGCCGTGCAGTTTGATGGCGAGGCCTTTCATACCTACGAGACCGACGGGCTAATTGTGGCTACTCCTACCGGTTCCACGGCCTACTCCTTGTCGGCGCGCGGCCCAATTGTTGATCCCACACATAGGGCTCTGGTATTTACGCCGGTAGCACCCCATACGCTTTTCGATCGCTCTTTGGTTCTCGCGCCGGGTACCCGGGTGCAGATGACAATTGAAGATCGCCCCGCGGCCCTATCGGTGGACGGTCAATTTGGTGGGCGTATCGAACCAGGGCAATCAATCGAATGTCGTGCGGCCGATGAACCTGCTCGGCTCGTGAGTTTCGGCGACCGTAACTTCCACCGCGTCATTAAATCGAAGTTCGATTTGAGCGAACGCTAATGCTCGTCGAGCTTACGGTCACCGACCTCGGGCCCGTAGCGGGAATCACTTTGGTATTTGGTCCGGGGATGACCGCTATGACCGGCGAGACCGGTGCCGGCAAGACCATTGTTACTGAGGCAATCAAACTGTTGTGCGGGGCTAAAGCCGACGCGGTGATGGTGCGGTCCGGAGCTAAGGAGGCTGTCGTCGAAGGTCGTTTTGTGACCGACAACGACGAACTCGTCGTGCGGCGTGTTGTGCCCGCTAGCGGACGGTCTCGTGGCTATCTTCAAGGGCAGATGGCCAGTACCGCTGAGTTGGCTGCGGTGGTCGGAGAACTGGTTGATATACACGGGCAGAACGGCCATCAATCGTTGGTTCGGCCGCAGGCTCAACGGTCGGCGCTTGATCAGTTTGGCAATATTGACACCGGGTTGCTGCGCGATTTGCGCCGACAGTTAGCAGAACTTGATGCCCAGTTGACCGAGCTCGGCGGGGACGAGCGGGCCCGAGCACGCGAGATCGAGTTAGTTCGTTACCAGTTCGACGAAATTGTGGCGGCCAGCATCATCGATGCTGACGAAGATAATCGGCTCCGCTCACGCGAAGACCTTTTGGCCGATGCCGGCGACTACCGCGATTCTGCGCGCGATGCGGCCATTCGACTCGGTGGCGATGAAGGAGCCGGTGACATCATTACTAGGATCTTGCACCGACTTGAGAACGTGACCCCGTTTGCTCACCTCGTTAGCCGGCTGAAATCGCTCGAACTAGAGCTCACCGACGTGGCCGACGAGTTTGGTGGCCTAGTCGACTCGCTCGATGATGACCCCGAAGAGCTTGCCAACGTGCAGCGTCGACGCACGCTGTTGTCTGAGCTGCGCCGCAAATATGGGGCCACCCTCGGAGAAGTTATTGATTTCCGCGACGAGGCTGAAAAACGACTACATGAGCTCGAAACCCACGATGTTCGAGCAGCCGAACTCGATATCTTGCGACGTCAGTGCCAAGAGACGGTTCGGGCCGAAGAAGCAGTCATCGGGGCGGCCAGGCGGGCGGCTGCACCCAAACTGGCGACGGCAATCGAGGCGCAGATACACGAGTTGGCTCTGCCCCATGCGGTGGTCCAAATACAGGTCGGCGAAGATGATCCGGGCGACGAGGTCAACATTTTGGTGGCGATGAACTCCGGAACTCCGCCAGCCCCGTTGGCCAAGGTCGCTTCGGGCGGAGAATTGGCACGCACTATGTTGGCCCTACAACTTGTGCTCAGCGATGGACCGCCTTTGCTGATCTTCGATGAAGTCGACGCCGGGGTTGGTGGCGCGGCCGCATCAGCAGTCGGCGCTGCACTTTCTGATCTTGGGAAACGGCATCAGGTATTGGTGGTGAGCCATTTGGCACAGGTGGCAGGCGGTGCCGATCGACACGTACTCATCTCCAAGCGCGACGACGGATCTTCGGTAGTCACCGAGGCCCAAACACTCGAAGGCGACGACCGCGTGGCCGAGATCGCGCGTATGTTGGCCGGCGATGCAGAGAGCACGACAGCACAAGAACATGCACGCGAAATTCTGACTGGGAACGAGAAATCTTGAAATTGCTACCACATTGGGTCGCGCGATGGTCCAAAGCGCGTTACTGTGATATTCCGTGACCAAGCATATTTTTGTCACGGGCGGCGTAGTTAGCTCGCTCGGAAAAGGCCTAACCGCATCGTCTCTCGGGAGACTTCTGAAGAGTCGTGGCCTCAAGGTCACGATGCAGAAGCTCGACCCGTATCTCAACGTCGATCCTGGGACCATGAACCCTTTTGAGCATGGCGAACTCTTTGTTACCGAGGACGGCGGCGAAACTGACCTCGACCTCGGACACTACGAGCGTTTCATTGACGAAAATCTGTCGCGCGGATCGAACGCGACCACGGGGTCGATCTATTCGGCGGTTCTCGCGGCCGAGCGGCGGGGCGATTACCTCGGCAAGACCGTTCAGGTAATTCCGCATGTAACCGACGAGATTAAAAGTCGTATTCGTCGTCTAGCCAGCGACGACGTGGATGTCGTAATTACCGAAGTGGGCGGAACTGTCGGCGACATTGAGATCTTGCCATTTCTTGAAGCAATTCGTCAGGTGCGCCTCGATATTGGCCGCGACGACGTGTTTTTCATTCATGTGACCTTGGTGCCCTACATCGGCCCAGCATCAGAACAAAAAACTAAGCCTACGCAACACTCCATTTCCGAACTGCGTGGCCGTGGCATCCAGCCTGATGCCATTGTTTGCCGAAGCGAAAATCCTTTATCAGATGGCCTAAAACGCAAGATCTCACAGTCCTGCGATGTTCCGTTGCGCGCGGTTGTTAATGCTGCCGATGCCGACAGTCTGTACGACATCCCGCTGGTGCTGCATGACGAAGGTCTAGACACGGTTGTTTGTGAGCATCTTGGGTTACCTGTCGAGGTTGATCTCACCGAGTGGCAAGCGTTGGCAGCCAAAGTCAGGCGGGCCGTAAAACCTGTTCGTATTGGACTTATTGGCAAGTACGTCAGCCTCCCCGACGCCTACCTTTCGGTGGTCGAATCACTTAACCATTCGGGATTTCATCACGGTGTCAAGGTAGAAATCGATTGGATCCAGGCCGAGGATGTGCAGGGACTTCTCGTCGAAGAACGACTCAGTGGACTCGACGGGATTGTTATCCCGGGCGGCTTCGGCGAACGTGGTTTTGAGGGGATGATTGCCGCGGCGGGCTACGCGCGGGAGAATGACATCCCGTGCCTGGGCATTTGTCTGGGCATGCAGGCCATGACCATCGAGTGGGCCCGCAACGTAATGGGCCTAGAGGATGCTGACTCCAGTGAGATGAATCCCACTACGCCTCATCCGGTCATTGACTTGATGGAGTCTCAACGCGACGTCACCGACATGGGTGGCACAATGCGTCTTGGTGCCTACGTTGCCGAACTGGTGCCCGGTTCACAAGTGGCCGAGGCGTACGGCACCAATGTTGTTTCAGAGCGGCACCGTCATCGCTGGGAGTTCAATCCTCGCTACCGCAGCAAATTCGAACAAACCGACTTCATCTGTTCCGGGTCATCGCCGGACGGGCGTCTGGTCGAGTTCATCGAACTGCCTACCCACCCCTATTGGATAGGGACGCAGGCGCATCCCGAGTTCAAGAGTCGTCCGCATCGGCCGGCACCACTTTTCCGATCTTTTTTGGGTGCAAGTCTTGTTCGATCCGAATCAGGAATTGCGGCGACCAGCACCGACGACGGTGCCGAGGCCGACGTGTCCGCCACGTCGTAATTCGTTGCGGCAGCCCAGCACTCATCCACTGGTGGAGGAGTATTTGCTGTATCTGACGATCGAAAAGGGTCGGTCAGTAAATACTATTGCCGCGTACCGGCGTGATCTGCGGTCATGGGATGCCACGTTGTCGGATCGGTCAGTAACGGTTCTTTCGGCGTCGCAAGACGATGTGCTGGTCCATTTGCATGGTTTGAAGGACAGCGGTAAAGCACCCGCTTCGGTGGCCCGCTCCATGGTGGCGGTTCGGTCGTTGTATCGGTATTTGGCGCTCGAAGGTCATCGTGGCGATGATCCGACGGCGCAGGTTGAGATGCCCCGGGTTCCAAGGGGGCTGCCTAAACCCCTTTCTGTGGCCGACGTAACCAGCCTTATTGAGGCGTCAGCGGGGCCCAAACCATGGCAACGTCGAGATCGGGCCATGCTCGAACTCTTGTATGGCACCGGGATTCGCATTAGCGAACTGGTAGGCATTTCGTTGAGTGACTTTGATGCGAGCGACGCGCTATTGAGGGTCTTTGGTAAGGGTGCCAAGGAGCGAGTGATTCCGGTGGGAAGCTACGCGATGCAATCAATGGTCGATTGGTTGGATGTCGAAGGGCGCGGCGCCATGGAACCCAAGCGATGGGCATCGCGCGATGCGTCCGAGGCGATGTTTCTTAATCGCCGTGGTGGACGTCTGAGTCGTCAAGGCGCGTGGGGTGTGGTCAAAAAGCACGGCACTGCGGTGGGTGTGGGGGCCAAGTTGTCGCCGCACGTGTTGCGTCACTCGTGTGCCACTCACATGCTCGATGGCGGTGCGGACATCCGGACGGTGCAGGAGCTTCTGGGCCATGCGTCGGTCACCACGACCCAGGTGTACACCAAAGTTTCACAGGCCCGACTGTGGCAGGTCTACCAGTCGGCTCATCCCCGGGCCCAACGTGGTTAGCCGATCAGGCTTTGGTGGTATCAGCCACCTCGCACAGCGCTTTGTTAAAGCTCTGCAACCGAATGGTCCCATGGCCGAGGATGAAGCGTCTCTTTGTCAGATGCTGTCGACGCAAGAGCTTGTGCTGTATCGACGTTTAAACCGTACAGATCGTGCCCACGCTGTAGCCAACATGGTTTCGATGAGCGTGTCGCTGGATGCCTTGAAATATGAGGCGGGAGATGAGGTCTGGAACGAGGCTTCCGTTGAACCTGGTCTGGGTCAAGCAGATCTTGTCGTTGCGGCGGCCATGCACGACGTGGGAAAGTCGGCGGCGAATTTGTCAACCTTGGGGCGAGTATTGGCCACGATAGTTATCGCGTTGACTGGACGCCGGAGGGCGGCTGGCTGGGCCCGCTCTGGTCGTATTGGTCTTTACGCCGACCATCCACGTTTGGGTGCGGAGATGCTTCAGGCCGCTGGGGCCCATGCGGTCGTTGTGGCGTGGGCTACCGAACATCATCAGCCCCGCGAGAGATCTCTCTTCGCGGTGCCGATTCGTGCTGCACTTGATCAGGCCGACCAAGCGTAGTGTCGACGTCTTTGTAAGCCGAAGAGATCGGCGTTTCGGTGGGCTGGAATGATTAACGGGGGAGTAGACCCAACGCATCGCGGGTGCGAAGCATGGTCTTTTCGGCCATTGCTTGGGCCTTTTCGCCACCGATAGACAACAGCCGTGCGGTTTCCGCCGGGTCGCCTTCCAGTTCGGCAAAGCGTTGTTGGATAGGGCGCAATAGTTCGATGACTGCCTCAGCAGCGTCGACCTTCAAGCGCCCGTATTGGGTGTAGTCGTTAGCCAAATCTGCCGGTTTGCGACCGGTAGCGCCACCGAGAATTTCGAGCAGGTTGGATATACCGGGCTTGGCTTCGACGTCATAGCGGACCTCGGATTCGCTATCGGTTACGGCCCGTTTGAATTTCTTTTCAACCGATTTGAGGTCTTCGAGTAGTTCAATGGTGCCGGCGGCGGCGTCGGCGGACTTGGACATTTTGACCGTGGGGTTTTGGAGATCCATGACGCGCGCTCCAGTCGGAGGGATGACGTGCTGGGGCACTACGAACGTGTCGCCGTATCGGTTGTTGAACCGGATCGCTAGATCGCGTGTGAGTTCGATGTGTTGGCGTTGATCAGCCCCTACTGGGACCTCATCAGTGTCATACAACAAGATGTCGGAGGCCTGGAGGGCTGGGTAGGTGAACAAGCCGGCCGAAACAAATTCGACGCGACCTGACTTGTCTTTGAACTGGACCATGCGGTTGAGTTCGCCAAAACTCGCGGTGCATTCCATGATCCAACCCAATTCGACGTGTTGGGGAACATGACTTTGCACAAAGAGGGTGCATTGTTCGGGGTCGAGCCCACACGCCATGAGTGCCTGGGCCACACGGATGGTGTCGGAGCGCAGGGCGGCTGGGTCCGGCCGCAAGGTCAGCGCATGAAGATCTACGACGCAGTAGAGCGAATCGGATTCGCCCAGCCCGGTGACCCAGTTGCGGACTGCTCCGAGGAGACTGCCAAGGTGAAGATTGCCGGATGGTTGGATGCCAGAAAAAACGCGTGTCATGGCTGGCGATGGTATTGGAGATTGGGCGTCGACGGAATCTTTTTACGATCATCCTCGTAAAAGTCGGTAGTTGCTGCTGGATGACTCTAAGCTCCGTGGTCGTGGCCTACGAGGTGGAAACCCATACATACAGCGGTCCTTTTGACATGCTGCTCCATCTGATCTTGCAAGACGAGGTCGACCTGTACGAAGTGTCATTGGTCGACATTGTTGACAAATACTTGGCTGAGCTCGACAAGATGGGCAAACTTGAGCTTGACTTCGCCACGGAGTTCTTAATGATTGCTTCAACCTTGATCGAGTTAAAGAGCCGTCGTCTGTTACCTGACCCTGGTGGCTTTGATCTGGACGAGGAGCTCGCTCTGTGGGAGGAACGCGATCTTCTGCTCGCACGTTTGTTGGAGTGCAAGACCTTCAAAGACGCGGCTCAGGCTCTCGAGAATTTGGCCCGTATGGCATCGCGAAGCTATTCCCGCCGGGCTGGACTTGAGGATCAATTTATTCATTTGGTGCCTGATCCGTTGGAAAACGTGAGCCCCTCAGACGTTCGCCGCGCTTGTCTTAAGGCCATGATCCCTCGCCCGGTCGAACGAGTGCGATTGGATCATGTCACCGCCATTCGTATCACCGTCGGCGATGTGGTTTCCGAGCTCGTTGCCGACCTGCCCGACCGTGGCGTAACCACGTTGCGTAGCCTCACCAGCCAACTGGTTGAACGCATTGAGGTTGTCGTTTACTTCTTGGCCGTTCTAGAACTGTTCAAGCAAGGGGTAATCGAGCTAGGGCAAGAGGCGGCATTTGGTGACATCAGCGTCACCTGGCTCGGCGGCCAGCCAGACACCGATTTTGTTTCTATTGATGCCTACGAGGGCTAGTGATGACCGACGATTCTGTACCCGATTTCCATGTCGCCGTTGAAGGCTCCGACGCCGAGGTAATTTCAATGCCCGGCAGTGGTGGTGATCATGATGAAGTCCGACGCGGTCTTGAAGCGTTGTTGATGGTCGCGGAGGAGCCAGCGGAGCCGGTTTTGATCGCTCAAGTTCTCGAGATCTCCGAGGTGGCTGTCATCGAAATGTGTCAGGCGCTCGTCGAGGAGTACGAGGGCGAAGGTCGGGGGTTCACCGTTGTGCGCGTGGCGGGTGGTTTTCGATTCCAGACCCGTCCCGAGGCCGCCAAATATGTGGAACGGTTTGTGTTGGAAGGTCAGTCGTCGCGTATGTCGGCCGCCGCGCTTGAGACGATGGCGATCGTGGCGTACAAACAGCCGATCTCGCGTGCCCAGGTCGCCGCCATTCGAGGCGTCAATGTTGATGGCGTGATGCGTACGTTGCAAACTCGGGGACTTATCACCGAGGTTTCTCGCGATCCGGGCCCTGGCAACGCAGTCATGTTTGGCACGTCGGCGCTGTTCCTAGAGCGGTTGGGTCTCGATTCATTGAGCGATTTGCCACCGTTGGGGGCATTTGTTCCTGCCGCTGAGGTGCTTGAGACGCTAGAGCAGACACTGCGCGTCGGGATAGATGAAGCGAACCTGCCTGATGAGGCTCCCGAAGATAGCGACCCGGGCGATTGATGGCCGCCGATGACGATCTGCCCACTGGTGAGCGATTGCAGAAGGTACTTGCCCGTGCGGGTATAGGTAGCCGGCGGGCCATAGAGCGATATATCGAAGACGAATTTGTGACGGTCAACGGCGAGGTGGCGGTGTTAGGGCGTCGTGTCGACGCCGACACCGACGTCATTGTGTTCAACGGCACCATCATCAGCACGCGAACGGACCTCGTTCACTATCTGTTGCACAAACCGCGCTTGGTGATGAGTACGACGAAGGACCCCGAGGGGCGTCGAACAGTGCTCGACTTGGTACCCGACGATGACCGGGTGTTCCCGGTGGGGCGGCTGGATTATGAAACCGAAGGTCTTCTGATTCTCACCAACAACGGCGATCTAACTCATCGCTTAACTCATCCGAGTTTTGGTGTGGAGAAGGAATATCTCGTTCATGTTGAAGGTATTCCCAGTCGAGGTGCGTTGCGAAGCCTGCGCCAAGGTGTCGAACTTGAGGACGGTATTACCGCTCCAGCGAGGGTGTCCAATGCCGCCCCTGACCTTCTCAAGATCGTGATCCACGAGGGTCGCAACCGCCAGGTACGACGTATGTGCGAGGCAGTGGGTTATCCCGTTAAACGTCTGGTGCGCACGCGTATCGGGCCGCTTACCGACCTGGTTCTCAAAGCAGGGGAGTGGCGAAACCTGACCACCGAAGAGGTGCGCGCGCTTGAGCGGGCCACAACGATCGAGGACGACTAATCACGGCGGCACCGGCATCGGCGCCACTACGATCTAGGTATATGGCTGACGTTGTTCTTTCTCCATCTTCTGCCCCGCGAACGGTGCTGATAATTGGCACCGGTTTAATCGGTGGATCTATTGGTATGGCTCTCCGGGAGTTGGGGTGGTACGTCGCGGGGGTTGACGTCGACGACACCGTGGTGCAGGGAGCTCTTGACGCAGGAGCGCTGGACGCGGTTGGATGGCCCGATGACGCCCACCTCACCATCGTGGCGACCCCGTCGCTCGCAATTCCTCAGGCAGTCAATGACGCCTTGAAGCGAACCAGCGGATGGGTGACCGACGTTGGCAGCGTAAAATTTGATCTGGTGCGAGCCGTTGACAATCCTCGCTTTGTCGGGGGTCACCCCATGGCGGGATCCGAACAAGAAGGTGTCGCCGGAGCCCGCTCGGACATGTTTAACGGTGCAACTTGGGTGTTAACTCCAGGTGACCACAGCGATGATGCCGCATTGGCTGTCATGCATGTTTTGGTGAAGTCGCTTGGCGCCGAAGTGTTGACGTTGGATGCTCGCCAGCACGATCGTTTAGTGGCGATGGTGTCTCATGTTCCGCATCTCACCGCAGCAACGCTTATGCGTTTGGCCGACGAACGCTCCGAGGAGCACCGGGCATTGCTTAAGCTCGCCGCGGGTGGTTTCCGGGATATGACCCGAATTGCCTCAGGCCGCCCAAGCATTTGGCCCGACATTTGTGCGGGAAACAAGACCGCGATAGTCGAGGTACTCGATGACCTCATCGTGGCGTTGCAGGAAATGCGCGGCACGGTCCAGACCAACGATTCCGCCGCGTTGTTGGATGTTTTGACCCAAGCACAACGAGCGCGAGTGAACCTACCTACTACCGCTCCTGCGTCGGTTGATCTTGCCGTAGTTCGAGTCGTAATTTCTGATCAGCCCGGCGAATTGGCGGTCATCACTCGTCTTGCTACCGACATCGATGTCAACATCTACGATCTGGAAATCGCCCACTCCGCCGAGGGCACGCAGGGTGTGCTCGTGCTCGTGGTCGAACAGGCCCGCTCCGAGCGTCTGATGGGCGCCCTGATGGCTAATGGGTATCGACCGTCGGTACGAGAGATGGCCCAATGACCCTGGACCTCGGTGCTCTTCCGGATCCGTATGTGATCGAACCCCTCGGGGGACGAGTCGACGCCTCGGTGCGTATTCCGGGCTCCAAGAGCATTACCAACCGGGCCTTGGCATGTGCGGCATTGGCGCATGGTCAATCGGTGCTTCGCGTTCCGCTCGATGCTGATGACACTCAAGCAATGGTTGCCTGCGTTACCGCGTTAGGGGCCAACGTTGACCAAGCAGATGTCGATGCGTGGGTTGTTGAGGGCTGTGGGGGAGCGGTTACCGCTGGGCCTGTCACCGTTGATGCTCGTCAGTCGGGAACGACGTCGCGTTTCGTGTCCCCGATGTTTGCATTAGGTCTGGGCGAGTATTGCCTAGACGGGCATGCTCAGCTGCAGTCGCGACCCTTCGGCGATCTGGTGGATGCCATGCGATCGATGGGCTTAGAGGTCGATAGTGATGGCGGCCTGCCGTTGACCGTGCGCACGACTAGCCGCGGCCGGGGCGCTGGAATGCACGAGGTCGAACTCGCCGCCAATGTCTCGAGTCAGTTTGCTTCGGGATTGCTCATGGTTGGGCCGTGCCTACGAGAGGGTCTGGACCTGACGTTGACAGGCGAGGTCATCTCTCAGCCCTACCTCGACCTAACCGTTGCCATAATGCGGGCTTTTGGTGCGGAGGTGACGGTCGACGGCACCAACTATGTAGTGGCCCCCACCGGCTATATCGCCCGCGATTACGTCATCGAACCCGATGCCTCCGCCGCGTCGTATTTCTTTGCGATTGCCGGAGCAGTCGGTGGGCGAATTCAAGTCGAAGGGTTGGGGCGTGACTCGTTGCAAGGCGACACCGGATTCGTGCGGGTCCTGGAGGCCATGGGGGCACGAGTTGAGCAAAACGATGTATCAACCCGGGTTTGCGTCGATGAGCCGCTCAAGGGCGTAACCGTCGACATGCGCCAGATTTCTGACACGGCCCCCACCTTGGCTGCACTGGCCCCGGGAGCCACGTCGGCGACCACCGTCACCGGTATTGATTTCATTCGCCATAAAGAGTCCGATCGGATCGCCGGGCCCGTGACCGAACTTATGCGACTGGGCATCGAAGCCTCCGACAATGGTGACGGATTTACGGTGTTGCCCGGGACCGTGACCCCAGCAACCGTTGAAACCTATGACGATCATCGGATGGCTATGTCGTTCGCGGTTTTGGGAGCCGCCCAACCGGGGGTTTCCGTGGCGAACCCGAGCTGTGTTGCTAAGACGTTCCCTGGTTTCTTCGAGACATTTGAAGCCCTACGGTCAACGGTCGACATGGCTTCCTCACTTCACGACTCTGGCGCCCTAGAAACTCTCAACGTCATTGCCATCGATGGTCCGGCCGGATCTGGTAAATCGACGGTCGCGCGCCTCGTGGCCCAGCGGCTTGGCCTCGAGTATCTCGACACGGGAGCGATGTACCGAGCCGTGGCATTCGCGGCCATTTCTCAGGATATTGACCCGGCCAACACCGAAGACGTAGCCGCGCTAGTTGCCACTGTCAGCATGGAACTTGGCATCGACACCGTGATCGTGAATGGGATTGACGCAACGACCCAGATTCGTGGGCCCGAGGTGACACAAGCGGTAACCGCGGTAGCCGCCAACCCCGTGGTGCGAATTGAGATGCAGCGCCAACAACGAGAGTGGGTCGCAGCACGGGCCGGAGCGGTCGTTGAGGGTCGAGACATAGGCTCAGCGGTGTTCCCCGACGCGCCCCTCAAGATCTATCTCACCGCCCGCTCCGATGTCCGAGCCGAGAGGCGCGGCAAAGAAGATGAAAATCTCGATTACGACGCGATAGCGACGGATCTGGCTCGCCGCGATATGGCCGACAGTAGTCGGGCTCACACTCCACTGATGCAAGCCGATGGAGCCATCGTGGTCGAGACCTCGATGCTCGATGTCGAGGGCGTCGTGGACGAGGTGCTTCGACTGCACCGCGAAGTGGGTAAGGGCTGATGGCCACTACCGAGACCGAACGCCTACATGGGGCAGAGTTGGGCTGGTTTTCGAATTTCCTTTACACGTGGTTTCACTGGTTCACTAAGGCTCTGGTTGGTGTGTATTTTCGGGCTTGGGTAATCAATCCGGAGAATCTTCCCGATGAGGGCCCGGTAATTATTTCCCCGGTCCACCGGTCAAATCTCGACGTTCCTTTACTCGGAATTACCTGCAAACGTCGCGCCCGGTATTTCGCTAAGGACAGCTTGTTTCGTACCCGGATCGGACGTTGGATTGTTATCACCCTGGGCGGCTTTCCGGTAAAACGTGATGCAACCGACCGCGCCGCTCTGCTGGCGGCGCAAGCCGTTCTGGAACGGGGCGAAGTGTTGGCTATGTTCCCCGAGGGCGAACGCAAAGAAGGAACTGAAGTTCATGAGCTCTTGCGCGGGGTTGCCTATGTTGCCGGTAAGGCCCAGGCGCCGATCCTTCCTGTGGGTATTGGTGGAAGTCAGCGGGGCATGCCAAAGGGCGTATATTTTCCGAGGCCTCGCAAGATTACCTACATCTACGGTGAGCTAATTCAGCCGCCAGTATTGTCCGGTAAACGGGTGCCAAAGTCCGAAATTAATCGTGTTACCGAAGAGCTCCACGCGGCTATTCAAGCGTTGTTCGACGAAGCGCAAGCCGCCGTCGGGGCCGACCATGATCGCCCGGTACTAGCGGGCGAGTGAATCCAGGACAGTACTGGCGCTGATCGACCGGTCCGCTGTCGCTGCTGTGGTTGCGACGCCCATGGTGATTCGGAGCGCATCAGAGGCCGCATCAGACAAGGCCCGCAGTTGACGAGGCGGTGGAAAGTACTCTTGCTCTTCAGTAACGGTAATTTCTTCGACACCGTTGAGCGGCGCCAGCACATCGATGACCTGCCGCACGAGATCTTCGGGAGCTGATGCGCCCGCAGTGAGGCCCACCTTGCCGCTGAGGTCATCGGGGAGTTCGCTGGCGGCGTTGATTCGGATCACCCGTGGGCACCCTGCTTCGATGGCGAGGCTCTCCAGAGCCGTGGTATTGGAAGAGTTGGCTGAGCCAACGACAACCATGGCGTCGCATCGATCGACGATGGCGAGCAACGCCGACTGGCGATTGGTGGTCGCGAAACAGAGGTCGCTTCGGCCTGGCGTCCACATTTCTGGGTACCTATCTTGGGCGGCGGCGGCGACGCTTTCCCAGTCTCGGTGACTAAGTGTTGTTTGGGCGAGCAGTGCCACGGGTTCGTCAAACTCCGGTAGAGCGGCAACTTCGGCCACTGATTCAACTCGTGAGATGGACAGGGGAGCGACGGCCATCGTCCCTTCGGCTTCTTCGTGGCCTTCGTGGCCGACGTACACAATGCGGTAGCCGCGTGCGGCGCGAACCTTGACTTCGTGGTGGACTTTGGTAACCAACGGGCATACGGCATCCACCGCGAAACCACCGGTAGCAGCGGCCGCTGTGACTACCTCGGGGGCCGATCCGTGGGCGGACAACATGACCGGCGAACCTGCGGGCACCTCGGTGATGTCGTTGACGAAGGTTACGCCGAGGGACTCAAAGCGTTCTACAACGCGGGCATTGTGAACTATTTCGTGGTAGCAGTACACCGGCTCGTCGAAGGTGCGAACCATCCACCCCAGTGCCTTGATGGCCATCTCGACGCCGGCACAAAACCCGCGGGGAGCGGCCAGCAAGATCTTGTCAACAGCCATACCGCAAGGCTATGCGACTTCGGACACATTTGAGCGGAACCCGAAGCCCTATGGCACAGCGCTTGTACCCTAGGGGGCTATGTCGTATCCAAGAGTCACCGGGGTAACTCCCGACTCAGCTGCCGCCGAGGCTGGCATCGTGGTGGGGGATGAGTTTGTCGCGATCAACGGCGAACGCCCTCGTGACATTCTTGAGTATCAACGGCTGGTAGACGAGACCGAACTGGTGATTGACGTCAGCCGCGGTGGTCTTGAGTTCGCGGTCGACATTGAGAAGGCCGCCGGAGCACCCTTGGGCGCCGATATCGAGTCCGCTCTGTTCGATCAGGTTCGCACGTGTGACAATCATTGCGAATTTTGTTTTATCTATCAACTGCCTCCCGGGATGCGAAAGAGCCTCTACCTCAAAGACGACGACTACCGGCTGTCGTTTCTGTACGGTAATTTCACGACACTCACGCGGTTCACCGAGGCAGACCTTGAGCGGGTGATAGACGAACGGCTTTCGCCCATCAACGTAAGCATTCATGCGATCGATTTAGATGCCCGGAACGAAATGCTTCGCAATCGCAGGGGAGGGCCCACTCTGCGTTGGCTCCGTGCGCTTTTGGACGCCGGTATCGAAGTTCATGGTCAGGTTGTGGTGTGTCCCGGCTTAAATGACGGTGCGGTGCTAGATGACACCCTGGCTTCGGTTCTCGACCGGTTCCCCGAGCTGGCGAGCGTCTGTGTGGTGCCCTTAGGGGTAAGCAAGTTCAACCCAGAACCTCGCATGCGGGCCCACACTCGCGAAGAGTCCGTAGTTGTGGTTGAAACCGTCGAGGATTGGCAGGACATTTTCCTGCGAGTGTTGGGCCGACGCATGGTGTTCTTGGCCGACGAGTATTACCTGTTGGCCGACCGCGAGTTCGCCAGTTCCGAAACCTACGAAGGTTTTGCGATGTACGAAGACGGTGTCGGAATGGTCCGCACCTTCCAGGCTGAGTTTCACGGCGAGACCGAGAACGCCCAGCGTCCCGGAGCTGGTTTCTTTGCGTGGGTCGATGGCGCCCCGGCCGAGGGGTACCGGGCGCCCCGAGCGCCTGGTGCGGTCACGATCATGCCGCGTGCCAGTGCCCCAGTGGCCATCCTGACGGGTCCGCTGGCCGCCGAGTCATTGCGCAAACTGGTCGCCGAACTCGATCGAGACGATGTCCGTGTAATAGCGGTCGCTAACGAGTTCTTTGGAGGCAATGTTGGCGTTGCTGGCCTGATGGTTGGCAGCGATCTTCAACGGGTTCTGGCCAACGAACCCGCCGGTCACCGTTACCTGCTTCCTGACGTGTGCTTGTCTGGTGACACGTTCCTCGACGGCACAACCCCTGCAGATCTTCCTCTGCCGGTCGAAATTATTCCTACCGACGGCATTGCGCTGCGCGAAGCGCTCGCTCTCCAGCCGTCTGCTACCTCTGTAGAGCTGGTCTCATGAGTCTTCCAACTGTTGTAATTGCCGGCCGACCAAACGTCGGCAAATCTACGCTGATGAACCGGATTTACGGTAGTCGCGAAGCCATTGTCGAGGAGCGCCCTGGCGTCACCCGAGACCGCAAGTCGGTCGAGGCCGAGTGGCTCGGCCGTCACTTCACCGTGGTAGACACCGGCGGCTGGATGGTAGCTGATGCCGATCAGCTCGATGGCAAAGTTGCGCGCCAGGCCGAAGAGGGCATCGCCGAAGCCGACCTGGTGTTGTTCGTCGTCGACGGAACGGTCGGAGCAACCGATGCCGATGCGCAGGTGGCCGAAGTCTTGCGACGTACCGGTGTCCCGGTATTACTTGTGGCTAACAAGGTTGATGATGCCAAACACGAAAGTGGCATCTGGGATCTTATGTCCCTTGGCATGGGGGAGCCGTTCCCTATCAGTGCGCTTCACAGCCGCGGTACGGGCGATCTACTAGATGCCGTAATCGAACGCTTCGACGAGGCCGACATGGCAGCGGAGAATATCGCCGCTAACAATGGCGAGGCCGACATGTTGGCTATCTCCATTGTCGGCCGACCCAACGTGGGTAAGTCCACTTTGTTCAACCAACTTGTCGGTGACGAGCGTGCCGTTGTGCACGACATGCCCGGGACCACCCGCGACAGTGTCGATACGTTGATAGAAACCGAATTCGGGACGATCAAGCTGGTCGATACGGCCGGCATGCGACGTAAGGCCCGTATCGAGGACGACACTGAGTATTACTCGATGATTCGTGCCTTGGCCACCGTGGACTATTGCGATGTAGCCCTGCTGGTTATTGACGCCACCGATGGCATTACCCACCAAGACCAGCGGCTCGCCGAACGTATCGACGGCGCCGGTTGTCCGGTAGTCATTGTGCTCAATAAATGGGAACTACCTAGCAACGAGGACCGGCGCGAGGTCGAATATCAGATCGAACAAAAGATGCACTTTCTGGCCAACGCCCCGATTCTCAAGATCAGTGCGCTCACCGGAAAGGGAGTTAAGCGTCTGTTGCCAACCCTGCAAGAAGTTATTGGCGACTACAGCACCCGTATCCCAACACGCGAGGTCAACCAGGTACTCCGTAAGGCTCAGGCCATGCATCGTGCGCCGGACGGAGCCCGTGTCCTGTACGGATTGCAGGGGGCTACCAACCCTCCTACCTTCACGTTTTTCGCCAATCACAAGCTGCATCCGACCTATTTGCGCTATCTCGAGCGGTCATTGCGCGAAGAATTTGAACTCGGCAGCACGCCAATCAAGATTAGGGTTCGTCGCAGGTCCGAATAGACCATTTTTGAGTGGAAACCCCTATACGGCATTGGGGCAACTACCATCTGACCATGGTTACTGGCCTTCTCCTCATAGTTGCTGCGGTGTGTGCCGTTGCGGCTGGCGCATGGGCGCGGTCGGTTGGTTTCCGCTACACGTTTGTCCGACGCCTCGAAGATCAGGTCAACGCGGCGGTCGGCGACAACGAGGACAACGAGCAACTTGACGACGCGCTGACGGTTGCCCGGTCGGCCTTTCGGCGTGAAGCACACGCCACCTTGCTGTATTTCTTGTTGGCTATCGCAACTCTTGTCGTGGCGTTTACGTCGGGTCGGTCCTGGGTTGGCCTGTTTGGTCTGGTTGCGGTACCTGCCATCATCTCGGTCGTGTGGGCCCGTAACGCGGTAATCGATGCGAGGGCCGCCGAATCACGTTTCGAAGTCGAGCGTCGCGCCGAAGAAGCTTTAGCTCAGGAAGATCTCGCTCCCAAGGCATGGGCCAGTCGTTTGGCGCCCGACGTGTTGCCTGCCTTTGGTGGATTCGAAGTTGGTCGCGTTTATCAGGCCGGTTCCGGGTTGATGGCCGGTGACTTCTTCGACATTTTCCACGTGGCGCCTACCCGTCTGGCCGCGGTGATCGGCGATGTGTCTGGGCATGGCGTCGAGTCGTCAATTTCCGCCTTCCAGGCCAAATATCTTTTGCGGGTCTTTCTTCGAGAGTTTCGTGATCCGGCTCAGGCACTCGAAGAACTCAACCGCACGATGAGCGACACCGACCGTACCGAGGAGTTCATTTCCTTGGTGGTCGTCGTATTCGATACGGAGGCGAAGACCCTTCGTTATGTATCGGCGGGTCACCCGGCGGCGATGTTCTGGCACGAACGCGAGATTCATCCGCTGGCCGCCACCGGACCACTGGTGATGCTCGATCCCAAGGGCGAGTACTACTCACGCGAACTTCCACTGGGCGAAGACGACATGTTGTTGATGTACACCGACGGTTTGTCCGAGGTGCGGCGCAATGGCGAACAATTTGGCGAAGAGCGTATTGCCACGGTTATGCGTCGCGATCCGGGCATCAGCCCAGATGTTCTGTGCAAGCAGTTACTCGAGGTAGCCCGGGATTATGCGGCTGGTCCGATCGATGATGATGTTGCCATCATGGCCATCCGGCACACGTAGACACCGCTGAGATGCCCTGGTGCGACCCTTGTGCCAAGTTCTATAGTCCCAACGCTGCGAACGTGGATGGCACGTGCCCGGTGTGCGAGACGGCACTGGACGCCCCAGTTACTGTGGTGGAGCGCAACACCGTGCCCTGGCATTTCTGGGTGCTGGTGGCTGGTGTGAGCATCTATCTGGGTTGGCGTGCGATACAAGGGATTATTGCCCTAAGCGGGGTCTTCTAGGGGTCGCATTCGTGGCTCGTGCGGTTAGGGTATTCGTCGCACCACGGGCTGTGGCGCAGCTTGGTTAGCGCGTCGGTCTGGGGGACCGAAGGTCGGAGGTTCAAATCCTCTCAGCCCGACAAGATATAAACGAAGGTCACCGACTTATTCAGTCCAACTGCACCTCTTTAGTAGCGTCGGAGATATGCGGAATGGGCGCGAGATGTAGAGCCTAATTCTGTAGCAGCGCTAAGCCGGCCCTCCATGGCGAGAGTCAACGACTGCTCAACGGATGGCAGAAGACGGCCGTAGGAGCTCGACTGCCGGTCCACCTTTCTATTCTTCGCTGTGAACAGCTCACCCGATCCGAACTTAGAGCAATCCTGTTCGACTACATCGAAGTGTTCTACAACCGGGAACGACACCAAGCCCGCCTCGACCACCAAACCCCCGCGGCATCCAAAGCAGCATGACCGATCACAACAACCCGTGTCTCAAAACCAGGGGGAACTCCAGTGTTGTTGTTTGTTACTTGTATAGGGCCCTAGAGGGCATGTGTTCACAGGGGTTTGGTCGTTAGCTTGCTGCTACGATTCCTTGCCCACAACTAATTGAAGCAGCAAAATTAGTACTGCCATTAGCTTGGCCTTGGTACCAATAAAGGCCTGGGTACCAATCAAGGTTTCCTCCGGTAATCATGGCATTCCAATCTAATTTGATCGAATTTTTGGATGTTCGAGGGTCAACTGTATTCAGTGTCACTCCGGCAGAAGTTGAAAGCCAACTATCACCTCCAACGGTGACGCTGAGGCTACAGGCCGAATAATCTGTAACCCCTGGAACAACCAAATACCACTCGTTTCTCGTGAACTCAGCTGCCCCATCTAGATTTAGAGCTGTCATAGACCCGTTAGCATTGACAAAACTCATAAAACCGTTCAGATCTTCACAACAAGACAAGTATGCGCTGTCATCAAAGCTTCCAGTAACTTGGGCGTCGTTGGTTACCCCGAGTTCTGCACACTGCCATGAACCAGCTAATCTCGCTACGAACTCTTCATCGGCACAGGTCAAACCACTCAAAGCACCATCAGAACCGGCAGCTCCAGCAGCTCCAGCATCTCCGGTAGCTCCGGTAGCACCAGCAACACCAGCGGGTCCGGCAGGTCCAGCAGCTCCAGCATCTCCGGTAGCTCCAGCAGCTCCAGCAGCTCCAGCATCTCCGGTAGCTCCGGCAGTTCCAGTAGCACCAGCAACTCCAGCCGCTCCAGCATCTCCGGTAGCACCAGCAACAACAGCGGGTCCGGCAGGTCCATCAGATCCGGCAGGCCCGGCAGGTCCGGCAGGTAAATTAGCTACCTGTGCTTCAAGAGCAGCTATACGACCTTCTAATTCACTCGTATCTGATTGCATAGTTAACTCAACAGAATCGATCCCATCAGCAGATTCATCAGAACTATCGCTACTACAAGCAACAGCTCCAAACACGCAAAACAAAACAAGAAGAAGTAACAAACGTTTCATAACAATCGTTTTATCACACTGCGCGATCCCAATGCTGAGTGAGACCGTCCCTTCCGAGACATCGTGCCGATTCACCAATGAACTAACGTTTGACATTCGTAGTGTTAGCGTCGTCTTATGGATGCAGACCGTTTACTCGGGATAGTGATCAACTTGGTGAGGTGGTCGTTCGGCATCTGGGCCTTGCTGATGATTTTGTTCGCGGTACTGTCAATATGGTTCCCTGACTTTGTTGAGCCTTTCATTTTCTTGTTCGACTGGTTCCCCGGCGATGGCGTTCACGGTCGGTGAACTCAAGGTGACCGCCGGAGGATGGCCGCAAGCATTTCGGAGGTTTCGGTTGATGTGTTCATTTGCTTCTCCCTTCAGTTGATTTGGGAGCGAAATGGGAGCGAAGTGTCGCGAACCATTACGCATGATCAAATGCGACGAGAGACATTTATGCAGGTCATAGGTCACGGTAGGGAGTAGTGGCAGGTCAGGGAACTGGCCTCTACAGTCTGGGGGACCGAAAGTCGACGGTTCAAATCCTCTCAGCCCGACAAGTAAATGCGTAGATCGCTTAACTGAACAACGGCGTGTGATCAGCCGATGGCTGGGGTTTGCAGCGCCGCAATCAAGTCATCAATTTCAACTTCAGTGTTGTAATAATGCGGTGCGGCTCGAAACACGACGGGCAGGTTGCGCGCTTCGGCATCGAGGCGGGGGCCAGCGGGCGTTGAGGAGCCAATGCAAATTCCGTCGGCCCGTAGTTGAAGCACCGTTGCCTGCGGATCGAGACCCTCGATGGTGAAGCTCACAATGGCGCACTGATCGGTTCCGATGTCGCGTAGCTGGCAGCCATCGATGGCCAAAAGGGCGTTGCGCAGGTATTGCGCCAACTGCCACGAGCGGGTTTGGATGTTGTCTAGTCCAAGAGCCAGTGCGTAGTCGATTGCTACCCGGAGGCCCGCGCGGAGGGCATAGGAGTTTTCCCAGTTCTCGAAACGACGGGCATCAGTGCGGAGTTCGTAGGCGTCGATTTGCGTCCAGTCGGCTCCGAAGTGATCCAGCATGACCGGTTCCAGAGTTTCAAATGTGGAACGCCGGGCGTACAGGAATCCGGTGCCGCGGGGGCCGCGCAGAAACTTTCGACCAGTGGCACTGAAGAAATCACACTGCAGTTCTTTGACATCGACAGGCATCTGGCCAACAGCTTGACAACCATCTAGCAGGTAGGTGATGTTGTGTTCGTGGGCAATAGCGCCAACACCCGCCGCCGGATTGACGAGTCCACCATTAGTCGGGATCCAAGTGATGGCGATCAACTTGACGTGCTCGTCAATCATTTGACGAAGAGCATCGAGGTCAATGGCGCCGTCGGTACCACTGGGAATTACGTCGATGATGATGCCATCGCGCTTGGCCCGTTGAAGGTAGGCCACATAGTTGGCGCCGTACTCCGCCTCGCAGGTGAGGATTCGGTCACCGCTGTACAGGGGAAGGGAATAAAACGCCTGACACCACGAAGCCGAAGCATTTTCATGAACCGCGATTTCGTCGCGGTGGGCATTGAGGAGCGTGGCGATCGAGTCGTAGACCCCATCGAGGTATTCGGCTTCCTGAGCAGCAGCCTCGTACCCGCCGATTTGGGATTCCAATGTCAAATGACCCGTAATGGCATCCAGGACCGGTTGTGGCATAAGCCCAGAACCTGAGGCCTGTAGATGGTTCACATATTCGAGCCCAGGGGTCTCGGACCGGATTTTCGTAATATCCATCATTGGTCCGTGCCTGCGGGCATCTAGATTTTATGGGTGGGGTGAAGAGCGGCCTGGTCCTTGACGGCTGGACGTTGCAGCAGTTCGACAATGGTTTCGTCGGCGGTGCCAGCGGCTACCTCCGCAGCGATCAGATCTTCGATGCGACGATCGCTCACAATATCGAAGCCGGCGTCATGAATCATTTGATAGGTACGACTGACTGTGGCGCCTTTGGCATTGAGGTAGCCATCAAGAAACAGTGAGTTGGCCGGATAGAGACATAGCGCTTCGAGGGACCGAAGGTGGAACTCTCTTCCGGCGGTGCAGCGCACTTCGGCTTTCGGGTTGGTGAAACGGTACATAGCCAACACTTTGAGGCAATATTCCGGCGTCAGGCCTTCGGATTCAACGAGCACATTGCCCTCGAAAGGCAACAAGAAATTGACCGGAATGCTCTCGGCCTCCAGGGATCGAAGGGTTTTGGCGATCTCGACGAGGTCGCTGGCAGGCTCGCCCATACCAGCAATGACGCCTGAGCAAGTTTCGAGGTTGTTGCGCTTGGCGGAGCGAAGCGTTTCGATGCGATCTTGGTAAGTGTGGGTGGTGCAAATCTCGCCGTAGTGCTCTTCAGAAGTGTTGAGATTGTGGTTCATCCGGTCGAGTCCGGCTTCGGCGAGAACTTTGGCTTTGGCATCGTCGAGCAGTCCAGCCGACACGCACACCTCGATCGGGTAGGCCGTCTTTATCTGACGTACGAGCTGGGCTAAGTGCTCGGTGCGTGCGTTGGAAGGCCCGCGACCCGCCATGACCAGGCAGTAGCGAAACGCGCCTGCTTCGTAGGCTCGTTTTGCCTCGGCGAGGATTTCGTCGTCCGGCTTCAGCGAATAGTCTTCGATGTCGGCTTCGCTGGTCTTGGCCTGGCTGCAGTACGAACAATCCTCCGGGCAATTGCCATTTTGGGCATTGTTTAAGATGTGAACCTGGACTGTGTTACCCCAGGTTGCTTTACGTACTTCGTAGGCCGCATTGAGCAACGGCATGAGTTCGACAGCGGGATCGGTGAGGATCTGCTCGCACCGCTCATTACTGATGTCAATGTTGGCGAGAGCATCGTCGGCAAGTTGGGTATAGAAGAGTCGTTCCACAACGCCAAGGTACTGGACCAACTCCGGTTGCGAACAATCCAGGCTGGCAAAAATGGGCGGCAATCACATTCATCTATCCGAGGAACATAATGAACACCAAGGTGTCTTTGGTGCCGGGCGCTATCGGGGCAGGTAGGGCTGTACAAGCGCTCGCAGCCGATTGGTAGCGGCTACCGTCGGCGCCTATGTGGTTGCCTTGGGATATAGCTGCGGTTGGTGCCTTGCTGTGTTTCGCGTTCGCAGGGGCAGCGGTTCGCATCAATGCCAAGGCAGTACCTGTCAGTGCTGTTCTCCGCGAGGTTGGTGTTGTTGCCTCGTTGTACGCCCTTTGGCAGTTGGCCGGGCGATTGTCTGTGGTGCACCTGGAGGGAGCTATCGATCGGGGCCAGCAACTATGGGATCTCGAACGTACCCTTCACCTGCCTAACGAGGCGGGGTGGCAAGCTGTGTTGCTTCCGCACAGTTGGTTAGTCAAGGGCGCCAACATTTACTACGCGGGGGCTCATGTCCCGGTTATGGGTGTCTTTCTCGTGTGGTTGTTCTTTCGCCACCGAACCACATACCGGCCATGGCGTACCGCTGTTGGCTGGGTCACTGGAGTGTGTTTGGTCATCCAGTTGCTACCGGTTGCGCCGCCTCGTCTGGTGCCCGGCATTGCCATTGCCGACACCGCCGTGCTGTACGGCCAGTCGGTCTACTCCACTTTCAACGGAACCGGTGCCGGGCAACTTCAGGCCATGCCTTCAATTCATGTGGCATGGGCGGTACTTATTGGCTGGGCCGTCTGGCGAGAATCGGACAGCCGATGGCGATGGATTGGCTGGTTCCACGCTGCCATGACGACCTACGTCGTGGCAGTCACCGGCAACCACTATTGGGCCGACGGACTTGTGGCCGCACTAATTTTGGTGGTTATACGAGCGATACAAACCGCAAGCGGTTCAGCAAAGAAGCTGGCTGTGCCTGTCTGAGGTTCCCTATTGCAGAAGCCGCGCCGCACGAGTGGCGAAATAGGTGAGCGTTATGTCGGCCCCGGCGCGAGCAATGCCAAGTAGTGATTCCATCATGACACGGTCGCCGTCTATCCAACCGTTGGCCGCGGCGGCTTCAATCATGGAGAATTCGCCCGACACTTGATAGGCAGCTACCGGCACGGTCACCATGTCTTTGACATCGCGAATCACATCAAGGTATGGCCCCGCGGGCTTGACCATGACCATGTCAGCGCCCTCGGCCAGATCAATGGTGACCTCGGTGAGCGCTTCGAGTGCATTGGCAGGATCCATTTGGTGCGAGCGGCGGTCACCAAAGGCGGGCGTGGAATCAACAGCGTCGCGAAACGGACCATAGAAGGAACTGGAGTATTTGGCGCTGTAAGAGCAAAGCGCAAGCTCGCTGTGGCCAGTGGAATCCAGAGCGGATCGGATGGCATCGACGCGGCCGTCCATCATGTCGGACGGGGCAATTATGTCGGCTCCGGCATGAGCGTAGGCCACTGCTGTTTCGGCTAATAGAGGCAAGGTTGCATCGTTGTCGACCACCCCATCGACGACGACGCCGCAATGGCCGTGGGAGGTGTATTCACACATGCACACATCGGCCCACACCACAATGTCGTCGCGCTGGTCTTTGATGGCTCGAATTGCTGAGGGAACCGGACCGTCGGGGTCGGCCGCGGAAGAGCCGACCTCGTCCTTGTGGTCAGGAATACCAAACAACATGACCCCACCGACGCCGGCCTCGGCAGCCTGGGCCACAAGGGGAAGGAGGCGGTCAACCGACACCTGAAAATTGCCGGGCATGGATGCAATCGGCTTTTGGACATCGGTTCCGCCGGTTACGAACAATGGCAAAACAAAACTCGCGGGGTGGAGTCGGGTTTCGGCAACCTGGCGCCGAAGGGCGGGGGACCGACGCAATCGGCGAGTTCGAGCAAAGGAGGGGACTTCGGTCATACCGCAATGCTACCCCCGGGCCTACCTGCGATCCGATGTCGGGTGCTTTACAGTGAGACGGTGGATGACGATGACGACATTTTGGCGGGCCTGGGCGGGCCGCGAGATCCTGATTCACTGACCCGCATAATTGATCGGTCAGTGGTCATGGCGGGCCGAAGACGTAGGGCGCTGGCGGTGTTGGGCGTTGTTTGTGCCATCGGAGCTGGCTGGATCATTGTGAGCGCGTTTCGCGCCGACACGGGCCTGAATCTAGGCGGTGGGGGAGACAGCGGGATCACCCTCACCGAGAGCGAAGGCTTTGTGGTGCCCGAGACCATTCCCGTGACCGCCTCGCCGTTGTTGCCCGATGGGGACGGAGCGGTACTCGACGCCGTGTCGGTGATCAGCGCGGGCGACGGGGCTGTGGCCGACCGCGTGGACTCGGACCCAGACCTGGCACTACTGGCCGCTTCGCCTGGTTCGATCCGACTCTATGGACTGACTTTCAACACCCGCCCCACCGCCGCCATGATTGGTCCCACGGATTGGTTCGTCGATGGCTGCATCCAGATTCATGTTGCTGTCGCAACCGAACCGGTGTATTCCACTTGGGTCGCGGGCTCGGCCGGAACGTGCCGTAGCGAGGGAGTAGGCGTACCCGCGACACCAAGCTGTGTCGGCGACGGGGTGCTTCTCGTGCCTTTGTTGACTGGAGCAGAATTACCCGACGACACCACGCCGTGGACGATAAGCGCCGATGTATTTCGCACCGACCTGCCCGACGAAATCGAGTTCGCACTGTTATCGGGCACAGTCACATTTGAACGTCAACCGGGTGTTCTTGCTGCTGCTGGAGCGGTATCGGGCGAAGTGCTTACGTTGGAGTCGCCGACCGCACCATCGGTCCAGTGTTTAGCCGAGTGAGCCAAGTCATGCGCTCCGGGCTGTTCGCCGAGTACGTTGTGCAGTGATGTGTGGCCGTTATGTTTCGTCGACTTCTACTGACCAGATAGCCGCGTATTTTGGAGCAGCCGACGAGATTGCTGTCCGGGCAGCACTCCTGTGACGGTTTCCACGGTTTCCAAGGCATCAGTGTCGTGGTGGAAGCGCACCTCGAAGCGCATCGACATGTGGTCGTTGCGGTGGCAGGCGCGTCTCGAAGGAAACGGTGTCGACAGCGTTGGACCCTGGTTTATTGCGTCTGTCGTATTTGTTGGCTTGCTGGGCCTGTCTCTGGCTCGCTCCCGGTCCCTTGACGACGGGGCCACGTTGGCCGAGTATTCCCAGACCTCTTGGCTAATCGGTGAAGGGTTTCAACCAATCTCGTCGTTGGCTGACGGCAACATATTGGCCGACAAGCTATCGCTGGTGATGTACCCCATAGCGTTCCTGGCGGCGTTCTTGCCGACGGTAACAACTCTGCTGGTGGTGCAATCGTTGGCGTTGGCGTTGGGCGTAGTCCCGTTGTGGCGTATTGCCCGGCGTACTTGTGATCTAAAAATTGGATCGACCGCAGCGGTCTTGTTTGCGTACGGTGCTTCCTCAGCGGTGCACAACCTCAACTTGGCCGGCTTTCACCCCGAAGTAGTGGCACTCCCCGCGATTTTGGCGGCGGTGTACGCGGGTCTTCAGGAACGCTGGAATAGATTCGCGCTGTTGGTCGTGGTAATCCTTGCGGCTCGGGCCGATCTCGGTCTTGCTGTTGTTGGCCTGGGTATTTTACTTGTGATGGAGGGGCGCAAGCGAGCTGGATGGGTAACTGCTATCGCTGGCATCGGCTGGTTTGGATTGGCAGCGCTAGCCATTCAACCCGACTTGGCCGGTGGCAACTATTTGCCCGCTGAGGCCTTTTCAACATTTGCAGATGGCAACGCTATGGATGTCCTCTTTGGTTTCTTTGCTCATCCTGTCCAGTTCTTCGAACGGGTGGGGTCCCGATCAAACTTTGCGACCCTCGTGGGGTTGTTAGCACCGGTTCTTTTCTTGCCGGTTGTGGCACCGCGCTATTTGCTGCCTGCTCTACCGGTCTACTCGCTGTATCTCGTGGCCGATGTGCCCGAAGGGCGCTTGCTCGAAGCGCCCCAAGCCATCCCGATCGTGGCCTTCATTTTTGTGGCCACAATTTTCGCCCTCCAACGCTCCGGCACTGTTCGGGTTTCCCGAGTGAATGTTGACCGGCGACTGTTGTGGGCCCTGATATTTATGGCGTCGGTGTTTTTCATTCGCGATTCGACTAGCTCGCCGTACGAAAGCCCTTGGTCGTGGGGTTCTCGTGATGCGACGGATCAACAACGGATAACCGCCGCGGCACAAATCCCTCCCGAGGACTCAGTGCGGGCATCGCCCAAGGTTCTGCCGTTGCTATTTGAGCGCGAGCGTCTCTACGAACTCGATACTTCTTTGGTGGGGGATCCAAGCCAGAACGGAACGGTCGATGTGGCGGTGGACCGCGATGTCGACTGGATCATTCTTGACCTGACCGAGGTTGACCATTGGACAGCGCTCGAACGGCAGTTGTTTGATCTTGGTCTGGGTATCGCCCGGGACGTGGGCAGTCAGAGCGAACGATTTGAGCGGGTCTATCGTGATGGAGATTTGATTATCTATAGCCGCGTGACCGTCGAGGAGTAGATAGTGAATTCACAAGACAATTCACTGGGCCCATTTCTTACGGTTCCTAACGTTATTTCGCTGGCGCGTTTGTTGGCTATTCCAGTGTTTGTGTGGTTGTTGTTTGCTGAAGATGATCGTCTGAACGCTGCCATCTTGTTGGCGGTATTGGGTGGCAGCGATTGGGTAGATGGCTATATCGCCCGCCGATTCGACCAAGGGTCCGAGATCGGCAAGATCCTCGACCCAACGGCCGATCGTCTGATGTTCATCGTGAGCATTACGGCGATGATTATCGACGGATCGGTAGCCAAATGGTTTGCTATAGCGGTGCTCGTTCGTGAGACCGCGTTTGCAATAGGTGTCGTGGGGTTGGCCGCCGCTGGTGCGAAAAGGCGTATTTCGGTGACCTGGCTGGGCAAGACCGCCACATTTGGTTTGATGGTTGCCTTTCCATTGTTCCTGGTTGGGCACGCCGATGTGCAGGGCGCCGATACGTGGCGCTTGTTGGGTTGGTTGTTCGGTATTCCTGCTCTGGTGTTGAGTTATTACACCGTGATCGAGTACATACCTATTGCGAAAAAAGCGCTTGCCGATGGCCATTACGAGAGTCTTGGGTCGAGCGAAGACCCTGACGCTTTGGTATAGGGTCAGTTTGTGCGGTAAGTTGACGGTATGAATGTTCCGGAAAACTTGAAGTACTCGAAAGATCACGAGTGGATCCTGGTCGAAGGCACCCGAGCCAAGGTTGGTATAACCGACTACGCCCAGGACGCCCTAGGTGATGTTGTGTATGTAGACCTGCCTGAGGTTGATGCCGAGGTTGAGGCAGACACCACGTGTGCCGAGGTCGAATCCACCAAATCGGTTTCCGATATCTTCGCGCCGTTGACCGGCACCATCGCCGAAGTAAACGAAGCACTTGAGGAAGAACCCGAGCGTCTCAACACCGATCCTTACGGTGCTGGATGGATCTTTGTAATGGCACTCGGCGACGATGCAGACCTCTCGGGCCTGATGACAGCGGCACAATACACCGAGCTCACCGAAGGGTAGATTATGTCTGATCAGGCTTGTCCACGATGCTCATTTGCTAACGCCTATAGCGCCAACTTTTGTGCGTCTTGTGGGGCGCCCATTGGTAAGTCTGAGGAACACACCGAGTCGCACGACTTCGATCTGGGTGCAGAGGCCGAATCGGTTGGAATGTTGTTGGCCGTTCAAGGTCCTACCGTCGGGGCCAAGTACAACCTCGAATCGGGCACCACGACTCTGGGTCGCCATCCTGAGAGTGACATTTTTCTCGATGACATAACGGTTTCGCGCCGCCACGTCGAAATTAGCCATGCTGACGGTGCTTTTCGGGTGCGCGATGTGGGTTCGCTTAATGGCACCTATCTAAACCGATCTCGCATTGACGAAGCAGAGCTTCAGTCGGGCGACGAACTCCAAGTGGGTCGTTTCAAACTGCAGTTTGTTGTTCGTACGTGAATATGACCGGGCATCGTTCGATCGGTGACGTTTTGGCACAGCTCAAGGCGGAGTTCTCCGATATCACTATTTCGAAGATTCGTTTCTTGGAGAGCCAAGGTCTGATTAACCCCCACCGCACTCCCGCGGGTTACCGTCAATTCAACGAGATCGATATCGATCGGTTGCGATGGATACTGACACAGCAACGCGATCGGTTCTTGCCGTTAAAGGTCATCAAGCAACGCCTTGATGCGGGCGGCGGCCCGCGAGACGGCGACGAGTGGGGGACCGAAGCCGAGGCTCCTGACCCACTCGGTTTGGACCCGGCCGGTCTTCAGCTGACCCTGGACGAATTGACAGCAGCGTCGGGACTGACGAAGGTTCAGGTTGCCGCGCTGGAGAAAGCTGGCGTACTCACGGCGAAGCGCACCAAGCAGGGCGAACATTACGATGACGATGCCATGTTGGTTGCCAAGACAGCAGCGGGATTGTTAGCGAAGGGCTTAGAGGTACGGCACCTGCGTTCTTACAAGATTGCGGCCGAACGCGAAGCCGGCATCCTCGAACAGTTGTTGGCCGCACAGGCCCATGCCCAGTCGGCAGTAGCCCAGCGCGATGCGCATCGGTCACTGGGTCAAATGGTCATCTTGGGCGAAGAGTTACGACGCGCCTTGTTGCGGCAGGCCCTGCGTGGGTCAGCCATAATCTAAAACCTTTGCGACTGCCAGTGCGGCCGACCCTCGGTCGTATTAGGGTCAAGCTGTGATGAAAATGGAACTCGTCGGCGTCCGTTCAGAGATGCGAACTAACCAACCGATCGTGCTGTTACGCGAGCTCGAAGGAGCCGGTCGGGTCCTTCCAATTTTCATCGGTGGGTCCGAGGCGACAGCGATCTCGCTGAGTTTGGACGGAGTTACGCCACCGCGGCCAATGACCCACGATCTCTTCCTCCAGACGCTCGAGATGGTCGGTGCCACGATCGACAAGGTCACTATTACTCGGCTCGAAGACAAGACGTTCTATGCCGAACTCACCGTGGTGGCTGACAAAAACACCTACACCGTTTCGGCCCGTCCTTCGGACAGTCTGGCGTTGGCGGTCCGCGATCAGATTCCGATCTTTGTCGATCCCGCGGTACTCGACGAAGCCGCGTATCAAGAGGATCGCGATGCCGAGGACGACGATCAAACGGTCGAAGAATTTCGCGAGTTTCTCGATGGGATTAGCCCCGAGGACTTCGAATCCACCGAGTAAGCGGGCCGGTTGTTCGTTTCGGAAGTGCAGGTCAGCGCGATGTTTGGGTAAGTCATTGACCAGCGCGCGCGGCTTCTCTAGGCTTATGCGAGCCACAACGACGTAATTTCGTTGTTGTATTACCTTTGCAGCGCCGTCTGGCGGCCGATAAGGAAACCAATCGTTCGAGGAGCAGGCATGTCCCAAACAAGTGTTGAAGATTACAGCGGTAAACGTACAGCTGAGATTGTTGGTATTTCGTATCGCCAACTCGACTACTGGGCGCGGACCGATTTGATTCGCCCTTCGGTTAGCGACGCCAGCGGGAGCGGGTCCCGTCGTCGTTACTCCTACCAAGACCTTCTGGAACTGAAGGTCATTAAGAACTTGCTTGATTCGGGCATAAGACTTGAAGCGGTCCGCAAGGTGTTCGGGTTTCTTCGCGAGGATCTCAACCAAGACATCGCCACCGCCAACCTGATCATTCGGGGCGAGACCTCCGTGCTCGTGAAGAGCGACGATGACTTGTTGGATGCACTACACAATGGTCAAGGTGTGCTGAGCATCTTGCCGCTGGGTGATGTACTCGTAGAGCTAGATACCGCCATAGTGGAGTTGTACCCATCCGCAGAGTCCGCCATTCTCGACGAAACTCTGGTCGAGTCCGCTGCGGCCAACGGCTGATACCGCGTGAGCGAAGCCGACGACCTGCGTCATAGCCCGATTGAAACGGCTCACGTAGAGCTTGATGCCAAGCTGGTGCCCTTTGGCGGCTGGAACATGCCGCTGTCCTATCCAAGTGGGACTCTGCACGAGCATCGTGCCTGTCGTACCGGCGCCGTGGTGTTCGATGTGAGTCACCTCGGCACCGTGCGGGTTAGGGGAGCTAATGCTTTCGCTGCTCTGCAGGCTGCGTTTACCAACGACCTGGGCCGTATCGAGGTCGGCAAGGCCCAGTACACCCACTTATTGGACGAGCACGATGCCTCGGTTCTTGATGACATCATCGTGTGGTGGCGCGAGGACGAGTTATTTGACGTCATGCCGAACGCATCGAACACGAGTCGGGTCGAAGCAGCACTCACCGCGGTCGATGGTGTCATCGCAGAAAACGTTACAGAGCAGCGAGCGGTCTTTGCTGTACAGGGTCCAGAGGCCAAACAACGCCTCGCCACCGTTGCCCCAGAGTTGGCCGATATCGGCCGCTTTCGTGTCGGTGAGCGCCAATGGAATGGGACCACGTGTGTCGTGGCCGGCACCGGCTATACCGGCGAACCCGGTCTTGAAATAGCGGTGCCGCTCGAGGCGGCCAACGACTTGTGGAAAGTAATCGTCGGCGCCGGCATAGAGCCCGCTGGTCTAGGCGCCCGCGATACCTTGCGGCTCGAGGCAGGACTGCCGCTGCACGGTCACGAACTTGGACCTGGCATCACCTCTCTTCAGGCCAAACTTGGATGGGTAGTGCGCTGGGACAAAGGCGATTTTCGAGGCCGTGAGGCCTTGGCGGTTGAGAAAGAATCCGGCCCAGACCGAGTTCTGGTGGGGCTTACCGTAGAGGGGCGTCGCCCGCCCCGCGAAGGTCAGCCAGTAGTCGTCAATGGTCAAGCCACTGGGACGGTTACGAGCGGCAATTTTTCGCCGATGCTCGAGTGCGGCATTGCTATGGCATTCGTTCCGTCATCGGTCACCGAAGACGACGATCTAGCTGTTGATATGCGGGGCAACTTGGTAGCGGCTTCGCTCACCAAGATGCCGTTCGTCAGTTGAGCTAAAGAGCGGCCACTGCGTCGAGAATGCTCTGTTCGGGCATTGCGCCGGCCCAGCTGGCAATAATTTCGCCCTCAGCGGTCAGCAGACGCCCTTGCGGCTGTCCGCCAATGCGAAGCTCTCGCCAACTGTCAAACGTTGGGTCCCACAACATGTCGAACGGCGCTTCACCGTCGTACAACTTCATGAAATCAAGGGCATATTCCAGGTCATTTTGGGCGCCAACACCGATGACGGTTACTTCGTCTGCATGCTCTCGGGCAAACTGCCCGACACCAGGAGCTTCCTGGCGGCAGGTCGATCAAAACGGCGCCCAGAACCAGAGCACGATGGGTCTGTCACTGGGAGCGTAACTGGCGAACTGCACGGTCTCGCCGGTATTGAGATTGATCATCTCGACGTCGGGCAGATCGGACTCACCGCTAAGAGAGGGGGCCTCGGCCGGTGTGTCGCCTGTCGTTGAACTGGCAACGTCAGTGGTGCTGGCACCTGAGCAAGCGCCCGCAAAAAGCCCAAGCGCCAGAGTGGCGCTCGCTAGGGCTTGGGCAGGTCTGGTCATAGAGAAGGCTCTTTTGTTGGGCGCTGCTGCTCTCTAGACAACTCTGGAGAGGTTGGAATAGTTCCCCGATTAGCAAATATTGTTGACCTGTTGTCGGAGGAGATGATCGGCGAGCACCAAGCACGTCATAGATTCAACAATCGGCACAGCGCGTGGCAGTACGCAGGGGTCGTGTCGGCCATGGGCGGCGAGCTCGGTGGGCTCGCCGCTGGTGGTGACTGTTTGCTGAGAAGAAGAGATCGTGGCGGTAGGTTTGAAGGCCACGCGCAAGTCGATGACGGCACCATTGGAGATGCCACCTTGGACGCCCCCAGAGTTATTGGACGTGGTGACTGGTGTGCCATCGGGACCCGGAACGAAAGGGTCGTTGTGCTCGAGTCCGGTCATTGTGGTGCCGCCAAATCCGCTGCCGATTTCGAAACCCTTGGTAGCAGGGATGGAGAGCATGGCCTTGGCAAGGTCAGCATCGAGTTTGTCGAATACAGGTTCACCCCAGCCAGCCGGGACATTCTTGGCTACGACGCGAACCACGCCGCCTAGTGAGTTTCCTTGATGGCGCGCTTGCTCGATGGCGTCGATCATGGCCGCGGCGGCTTCTGGATCGGGACACCGGGTTGGGGTTGCCTCGACTTGCGCTCTCGTCACTTTAGCGCCGTCGATGTCGCCGGTGATGGTGTGAACGGACTCGACCCAGCCCGTTACTTCGACGCCCGCAACGGCATGGAGTAGCTGGCGGGCTACGGCCCCTGCCGCCACGCGTGCGACGCTTTCGCGAACGCTTGAACGTCCGCCGCCGCGATGATCGCGAAGGCCGTACTTGGCGTCGTAGGTGTAGTCGGCGTGAGAGGGCCTATAGACATCCTTGAGATGGTCATAGGCGCCTGAGTTCTGATCCTTGTTACGCACCATCATGGCGATGGGGGTTCCCAGGGTGACACCATCGACGATGCCCGAAAGCACTTCGATTGTGTCGGACTCGTCGCGTTGGGTCACGAGTCGGCTTTGGCCCGGTCGTCGTCGGTCTAGTTCGGCTTGCACCTCGTCGAGATCGACGGCCAGTCGGGGAGGGCAGCCGTCGATGATGACGCCAACACCAACTCCATGGGATTCGCCGAAGGTGGTCACGCGAAACAACGTGCCGAAGGAGCTACTCATGGGTGCAAGGATAGAGGCTGCAGGCGGGCGTCAAGGGGAATTAGACGTCATGGAGCACAATACGAACCCGTTTGTTGCCCTTGCCCTTGGATTCGGTCTTTACAATTTCGAACCGACCGACTTCTGAGGTGTTGGCCACGTGGGTGCCGCCGTCGGCTTGTTTATCGAGTCCGACGATGTCGAGCACACGGATTTCAGTGACCGAATCTGGGATGAGATTTACCTTGGTGCGGATGAGATCATCGTCGAGTAAGGCTTCGTCGCGGGGCAAGAAGCTGACCTCGATAGGTCGGCTGGCCGCAACCTCTACATTGACCATGTCGGTAACGCGCTGGGCGAAGTTCTCGGGCAGAGGATCGAACTCGAAGTCCATACGGGCCTTGAGCGGCTCCATGTTGCCGCCGGTGACACTACGGCCCCATTCGTTCCAAATAACACCACAGAGCATGTGCATAGCGGTATGAGTGCGCATAAGTTCGTGTCGGCGATCCCAATCGATCACGCCGTGGACGGTGGTTCCGACAGCGGGCAGCGAACCGTCGAGGGTGTGGGCCACGTCGCCGCGTCCCCGGACATCGGTGACCGCGGCCGAACCGCCTTCCCAGGTGATCGTGCCGGTGTCGTGGGGTTGCCCGCCACTGGTGGCATAGAACGCGGTTTGGTCCAGCGTGACGGCGTTTTCTTCGACACCCGTAACCGTGGCATCAAACTCGCGGCAGTAGGCGTCTTGCAGGTAGAGGCGGTGAGTCATGTGAGTAGTTTGGCAGCACCCGTGCAAATGGGCAACGATGCAGTCGTGCAACTTCCGGATATGAACTTGGCCGACGCGTGGGAAGCCGTGGCAGCGGTGCTCCCCGATGCTGAGGCGGTGGTCTGCGGTGATGAACGTCGGACCTGGGCCGAGTTTGAAGCCAACGCCGATGCGCTGGCTTCCGCACTGGCCCAGCGTGGTGTTGGCCGCGGGACCAAGGTCGGATTTTATTTACGTAACTCGATTTCGTATCTGGAGGCCCAGTTCGCCACGTTCAAACTCGGCGCGGTGCACTGCAACGTCAATTACCGATACACCGCCCAGGAGCTACGGGATCTCCTGGCATCAGCCGACGCCGAAGTTGTCTTGTTCGACGAGGATCTTGGGGCACACGTAACCGAGGTGGCGCCCGACTTGCCCGGACTCCACACGCTGGTACAGGTAGGTACTGGTCCGCGTATTGATGGCGAAAGCGTGCAGACCTACGCCGACCTGGTCAGGACCGGTAGCGGTCAACGGGCACCAGCGGGAGGGCGATCTGGTGAGGACCTCTGGTTTTTGTTTACCGGCGGAACAACTGGTCTGCCCAAGGGCGTCATGTGGCCGCATTCGTCGCTGGTGGGCATCATGAAAACGTATTACGACGGATTGCGCATGCCGTTGCCGCAGACGCCTGACGAGGTAGCTGCACGAGCCCTCGATATTGCTGACCGCGGCAAAGTAACGCGCATGATGACGGCGGCGCCGCTGATGCACGGGACGGCGAACTTCACCGCCCAGGGCACCTTGTCGCAGGGCGGCACCGTGGTTCTCTCGGCCAGTCGTTCCTTCGATGCCAACGAGTTTCTGCGTCTCGCCGAACGTGAACAAGTCACCAATCTGGTCATCGTTGGCGATGTATTTGCCAAGCCCATGGTGACGGCCCTTGAGGACGCCAAGGCCGCCGGTAAACCTCTGGATCTAAGCCAGCTTCGTATCTTGTTGTCCTCGGGCGTCATGTGGAGTGCGCCGGTAAAGTCGGCGTTGCGCGAGCACCTTCCCAAGGTCACCATGGTTGATTCTCTGGGCGCGTCAGAGGTAACTAACGCGGGCACCTCGGTCGATCGCCCCGGCGGCAAGGCCCGGACGGCCCGATTTACCCTGTCGTCGGTGTCGGCGGTCTTCACCGAAGACGGACGTCGGGTAAAGCCAGGATCGGGCGAGCGCGGGTTGCTCTGCACCGGTGGCCCACTGCCGCTGGGTTACTACAAAGACCCCGACAAGACAGCCGCTACGTACCGAACCTTCGAGCGGCAACGGTGGGCTGTGCCGGGTGACTGGGCCACTGTCGAGCACGACGCGACCATTACGCTGCTCGGTCGAGGCTCGGGTTGCATCAACACCGGCGGCGAGAAGGTTTACCCCGAAGAGGTCGAGGAGGTGCTCAAGTTGCAAGAGGCAATTGCCGATTGCAATGTGGTCGGTGTGGCTGATGACCGGTTCGGTCAACGGATCGTTGCGGTAGTAGCGGTAAACAGCGCCATCTCCGACGACGACATTATTGCCTCCGCTCGCACGCATCTAGCCGGCTACAAAGTTCCCCGCGAGATCATTCGCGTGGAACAGGTCCTACGTGGACCAAATGGAAAAGCCGACTACCGGTGGGCCCAACGCATGGCCGAAGGCGTTGTTTAGAGGCCCAAGAGGGCGTTCTCTACAACTTCGCTGAGCGCAGGGTGGATCCAGAGTTGACCGGTGGCCATTTGGTCGACGGTAAGGCCAAATTTCATACCTTGGATGAGCATTTGGATCAGCGTGGATGCTTGAGGTCCAATGATGTGGGCACCAAGCAACAGTCGGGTGTCGGGGTCGGCCAGAAGCTTGCAGAAGCCACTGGTGTCCTCCATGGCCCAGCCGTACGCGACGTCGCCGTAGTTCTGAACCTTCACCAGATAAGGCGTGCCCGCTTCCTTGAGCGCCTGCTCGGTAACCCCCACGCTGGCAATTTGCGGCGAACCAAACACGGCATGCGGAATGGGCCAAAGGTCCACTTGGTGAAGGTCATCAGGGTGGGCAATGTTGTGGGCCACAACTACGGCCTCGGCGTTGGCGGTGTGTTTAAGCTGCGCTTTGTTGGAGATGTCGCCTAGGGCCCAGATACCTTCGACATTCGTATTCATCGTGGCGTTAGTTATGACATATCCGCTGTCGTCTAGCAAGACACCGGTTGCCTCGACCCCTAGTTGCTTGCCGTTGGGCGTGCGTCCGGTGGCGACGAGAAGCACATCGCATTCGAGGTCCTCTTCGCCTTCAAAGGCAACGGTGATGGTGTCGCCTTGTTGGTTTACCCCGGTTATCTGGCTGGACAACCGCACACTCATGCGTTCGCTGGTCACCTCGGTAAAGCGATCGGCCACTTCGAAGTCCTCGGCCCGTAGTAGAGGAGCGGAGCGAGCCACAATGGTTACGTCGGTACCAAGTGAATCAAAGACGTGCCCCATCTCGGCCGCGATAAAGCCCCCACCAAGGATGACCATGCGCTCGGGTAGTTCGCTAAGTCGCATGACGTCGTCGGAGGTGTGGTAATTGACATTCTCAATGCCGGGAACGTGAGGCTGATGGACACGTGCGCCGGCCGCGAGAACGATGTTTGGGGCCGTAATTTTGACGCCATCCACGGACAAAACTTTATGCCCGACAAATGTGGCATCGCCGCGTATAACAGTGACGTTGTCGAGGCCCTCGCGGTAGTCGTCGCCGCCTTGGGCAATGGGGTCAATACGACCAAAAACTCGCTCGACGATATCGCTCCAGCGAACGTCGTCGACACTGAGGTCAACACCGACTGACGATGAGTGGTTGGTATGTTGCACCATGTCGGCGGCATACACAAACATTTTGGACGGTATACAACCGCGGTTTAGGCAGGTGCCGCCAAAGACGTCGCGTTCCACGATAGCAATGTTCCAGTCATCAAAATCGGGGTTGATGATGCTGTTACCGCTACCGGTACCAATGATGATGAGGTCAAATTCTTGCACCGCACGACCCTACATAGGGTTGCGCCGCTAACGCGAAACCAAAACTAGTTAGTGGTAGCGCTGTACCTACCGGTAATCGTCCAGGGGAGTGCAGGCGCAGATGAGGTTCTTGTCGCCATGGGCGCCGTCGATGCGACTAACCGGTGGCCAGTAGCGGTCCATATGAGAAATACCGGCTGGCCAGGCGGCCTCGCTACGACTGTAACCATGGTCCCATTGGTCGGCGGTTGCCTCGGCCGCGGTGAGCGGAGCATTGCGTAAGGGGGAGTCGTCGAGGTCCATCTCGCCTGCCTGGATTGCGGCGATTTCGCCCCGGATGCAAATAAGTGCCTCGCAGAATCGGTCCAGTTCGGCCAGGCTTTCGCTTTCAGTGGGCTCGATCATTAGGGTGCCAGAAACGGGAAACGACATGGTGGGGGCGTGGAAGCCGAAGTCGATGAGTCGTTTTGCGACATCGTCGACGGTGACACCAGAAGCGTCTTTGAGATCACGAAGGTCGATGATGCACTCGTGGGCCACAAGGTTGCCGGGGCCGCGGTACAGCACTGGGTAGTGCTGCTCGAGACGGTTGGCGATGTAGTTGGCTTGCAGAATGGCCATTTCGGTTGCTTCGCGTAGCCCGTCGCTGCCCATTAGGCGCACATAGGCCCACGAGATGGGCAAGATGCCGGCGGATCCATACGGGGCAGCAGCAACGGTGCGTTCAGATGATCCGAGCCGGTCAACTGCGAGTGGGTGCCCGGGCAGAAATGGCGCGAGGTGGGAGCCGCAAACAACGGGTCCGACGCCGGGTCCGCCACCACCATGGGGGATGCAAAAGGTCTTGTGCAAGTTGAGGTGAGAAACGTCGCCACCGAAGTGACCAGGTTTGGCTAGTCCGACGAGCGCATTTAGGTTGGCGCCGTCAACGTATACCTGGCCACCTGCGTTGTGAATAATGTCGCAAACTGTGGTGATGGTGTCTTCGAATACGCCGTGGGTGGAGGGGTAGGTAACCATGGCTGCGCCGAGATGTTCGGCGTGTTGGTCGGCCAGTTCGGCCAGGTGATTCATGTCGATGTTGCCGTCGGCGCCGGTGTTGACCACCACGACCTTCATGCCTGCCATGACGGCACTAGCGGCATTGGTGCCGTGGGCAGAAGCCGGGATGAGACAAATGGTGCGTTCGTTCTCGCCGCGAGACTGGTGGTACGCGCTGATCGCAAGTAGCCCAGCCAGCTCTCCCTGTGATCCAGCATTGGGTTGGAGTGAGACCGCGTCGTAGCCTGTGATCTCGATGAGATCGGCGGACAGTCCGTCGATGAGTTCTTGGTAGCCCGCGGTCTGGCTGGCTGGGGCAAACGGATGAATGTCGGCGAACTCGGGCCAAGTGATGGCCTCCATCTCGACGGCCGCGTTGAGCTTCATGGTGCACGAGCCCAGGGGGATCATTGATCGGTCAAGGGCAATGTCGCGATTTACCAGTCGACGAAGGTACCGAAGCATCTGCGTTTCGGAGCGATGGCGTTGGAAGACTCCGGCGGTACAGAACTGTGAGGTGCGCGCCAGAGGATCAGGGATCGAGGGATTCGCTGCGGCGAACGCATCAGCAATGTCGACGTCAAGGGCAAAGGCATGGAGTAAGTCGTCCACAGTTGCGGCGGTCGACGTCTCGTCAAAGGTAACGCCAACCGTGTCGGCATCGATGCGACGGATGTTGTAACCCGCGCCAAGAGCTGCACCCACGAGACTGTCGGCGTTGCCCGGACTAGTCACAGCAACAGTGTCGAAAAAATGGTCGCTCACTACTGTCAGATCGTGGGTGCGACAAGCATGTGCGAACGTGCCAGCCAGCTTGTTGACCCGAGTGGCGATGGAGCGGAGGCCGTCGGGGCCGTGGTAGACGGCGTACATGCTGGCGATAACCGCCAGAAGCACCTGTGCGGTACAGATATTGCTGGTGGCCTTCTCGCGGCGGATGTGTTGCTCGCGGGTCTGCAGTGCGAGGCGAAGGGCCGGGCGACCATGGGCATCGACGGACTGACCAACAATACGACCCGGCAGCGACCGCTTGTAGTCCTCGCGTGTGGCCATGAATCCGGCGTGGGGACCGCCGTACCCAAGCGACACACCGAAGCGTTGGGCCGACCCGACCGCAACATCGGCTCCCGCGCTACCGGGGGATTCGACCAAGGTAAGACCAAGCAAGTCGGTGGTTACCGCGACCAAGATTGCGGCATCGTGCGCGGCGGTCGCAATTGGGCCGATGTCACGGATGCCCGTCGCCGAGCCGAACTGGGCCAAGAGCATCGCAAAGGTGCCTTCGGGCATTTCGCCGCTGGGATCGCCGACAACAACCTCGATGTCGATGGGTGTGGCCCGTGTTTGTAGCACGGCAATGGTCTGGGGATGGCAGGACTCATCGACGAAGAAGACTACGCCTTTGTTCTTTTTGTTCACCCGCTTGAGCAAGGTCATGGCTTCGGCTGCAGCCGTTGGCTCGTCGAGCATCGACGAGTTGGCGACAGGCAGTCCGGTCAGGTCGCCGACCAAGGTCTGGAAGTTGAGTAGCGCTTCGAGGCGCCCCTGGGAGATCTCGGGTTGATAGGGCGTGTAAGCCGTATACCAACCAGGGTTCTCCAGCAGATTACGGCGCAGCACAGCCGGCATAATCGTGTTGGTGTAGCCCATGCCCAGCAGGGTGGTAACTACCTGATTTTTGGCGGCGATGGACCGCAGACTGGATAAGACGTCTACTTCGCGCCTCGACGGACCGACATCCATTGGTTTGGTTAGACGAATGGAGCCAGGCACGGCCGCATCGACCATTGCCTCCATCGTGTCGAACCCAATAGCGGCTAACATCGTGGCCGTTTCGACGGGGGTAGAGCCAATGTGACGAGGGATGAATTCGCCGTGGTCCAAAAGGTCATCAAGCGAGTCAGGAACATGATTAGTCATCAACGAAGAAACCTAGCCGACTAGTCAAGTAAATAGTGGCTCGGCCGGGTAGAGACATGCCTAATAAGAATCGAAGAAACGTTCGCCGTTAAGAAGCGTCGGCTAAGGCCTGCCAAATCTTGTTCGGGGTGCACGGCATATCGATGTGATCGACACCAAGATGACGAATAGCATCTATCACCGCGTTGTGGACAGCAGGGGTCGAACCAATGGAGCCGGACTCACCGATGCCCTTGGCCCCGATGGGGTTCTGGAATGTTGGAGTCACCTGCTCGATCCGCTCGAACGACGGGAACTCGCTTGCCGCCGGCATGGCGTAGTCGGTCAAGTTGCCGGTGAGCAGGTTGCCCTGTTCGTCATAGACGACCTGTTCAAACAGCGCCTGTGCGGCACCTTGCGCGATACCGCCGTGGATTTGACCTTCGGCCAACAATGGGTTGAGGATCACACCACAGTCGTCTACCGCAACGTGACGCAGGTAGTTAACGGCACCGGTTTCGGTGTCGACTTCGACCACGGCGCAATGCGCGCCGAACGGGAACGTGGACCCTTTCTGCTGGAACGAAGAACCGTCGCCGGTGAGGACGTCGTCCGAAGCAGCGGCAACCGAGACCCAATCCACCGAAACAGCCGGAGTGCCCACAACATGGAACACGCCACGGTCAACATCGAACACAACGTCAGAGGCTGCGGCCTCTAGTGATGCGGCCGCGGCGTCGATAGTGATAGCGACGAGGTTCTCCGAAGCGGCCTTGATGGCCGAACCAGCGAGCTGCACCGAACGGGATCCGCCGGTAACGCTTTCCGAAGGAATTTGACTGGTGTCACCCATGACAACGGTTATGGCGTCAATATTAATGCCAAGTTCGTCGGCGACAAGCATGGCCCAGCTAGTAGCGTGACCTTGACCGTAAGCCTGGGACCCACTGCGGGCAATTATGCTGCCATCGGTTTGCAACTCAACAGTGCCAAATTCGCCACTGCCACTGTCTTCAGCGAAACCGGTGATCTCCACATAGGACCCAATTCCTAGGCCAAGTTGTAAGGTGTCGCCCGCTTCGCGCCGGCGAGCCTGTTCTGCTCGTAGATCGTCGTAGCCAACGGCCTCGAGGGCCAGACGTAGAGACTCGGGATAGTCGCCTACGTCGTATGGCGTACCGGTTGATGTGGTGTGCGTGGTCTCAAATCGGGGCAGCAGATTGAGGCGGCGAAGCTCGGCAGGATCCATGTCGATCTCTGCGGCATACAAATCGATGGCGCGTTCGAGCGCGGCAGCAGCCTCGGGTCGCCCTGCGCCGCGGTAGGCGCCGACTGGTGTGGTGTTGGTGGCGAATGCCTTGGCCGAGAACTCGGACCGGTCGAAGTCATAGACGCCACTGAGCATCAAGAAACCCGACCCGATGAGCACTGCACCCGCGTTGGGGTAGGCACCCGCATCCTGGCGAGTGTTAATTCGCCAATCGGTGATGTTGCCATCTTTGGTTCCGCCCATAGTGATGTGTTGTTCCAAGCCGCGTCCGTGCACCATGGCGGTGAGGTTCTCCGAGCGCATTTCGGTCCACTGCACACCACGGCCAACGTGGCGAGCAATGGCGCCCATCAGCAGTTCTTCGCAGTGAGGCCCGCCCTTGGCGCCGAAACCGCCTCCCACATCGGGGACGATAACTCGGATCTGATCCTTGGGGATATCCAACAGGGCGCTGACGGCGGCGCGGAATCCGCCGCCGCCCTGGCTGGATGCCCAGATGTTGAGCTGGTCACCTTCCCAAACGGCGTAGGCCGACAGCGTCTCTATAGGAATAGGAGCCACGCGCTGATTTACCCAAGTGCGTTCGATGACTACTTCACATGAGTCAAAGTCGGTGCTTCCGAACTGGCCAATGGCATGGAGTTCGTTGGAGTCGGTGCCGTCATAGAGCAATACATCGCCGGCCGCCGACTGTTCGAGTGTTACCACAGCATCGAGCGGCTCAATGTCAACAAACACTAGTTCAGCAGCATCAACGGCCTGAGCAAGGGTCTCGGCCACAACGGCACAGATGGGCTCGCCCACAAAGCGAACCTTGCCGACAGCCAGCATGGGCCGGTGCGACTCGGGTGGGACTTCGCCCCACGGGGCAGGAACCCGCCCTGTTTCTAGGTCAGCAGCGGTCAGTACGGCCAGAACACCCTCGCTTGCTAACGCGTTATCGAGATCAATCGACTCGATGGTCCCATGGGCAATAGTCGAGCGCACATACACCACAACAGCTGTTCCAGGAGGAACAACGTCGGCAACATAGGTGCCCCCAACGGTGAGCATGGCGGCGTCTTCGCGACGTAAGACTCGGTTTCCTAGGTATCCCATGATGCTCCTTGGGGCAGTAAGGGGGAGGTGAAGATGTTGACCATGCCTGAGCGTCGAAAGGTCGATGGTGTGCGCTCAGCACAAGGCGATGGTAGACCCACCAGCAGCGATAGATGCTATTCGGTGACTGTTTCCGCGGTGTCTTCGTCCGCCGTATCGGCACCAGTTTCGTAGGTCGGCGGCGTCGGAGCCGGCGTAGGTTCCGAAACGAGGCCATCTGGGTAGGGCCATGGGTTGGGGATGCAACCGTCGAGAGCAATGCTCTGTTGTTGCATAATCGGCGCCAACTGCCCTGCAGCCGGACATTGACGATGACCCGTGCCAAACACCTGGTGGCCGATCTCATGGTTGATTACCCATGTCCGGTAGGTCTCGATATCTGCGGTCCAACCAGCCGAAGCGGTCTCCCAGCGGATGAGATTAATAGCGATCACGTCGTTTATGGCACACGACAACTGGCCGATAGTTTGCATGGGCGAGCAAAGCGCATCGGTGGTCTCGGGTGAGGCCACCACAATCTGAAAGTCGCCATCACGCTCGATACGTACCAGTGTTAGGTCATCGGCGGCCGCCCAACTTCGAGGGTCGGCCAACGCCTCATCGACCACACGGGCAAAGGCGGTGGCTGTTACCCCAATGCCATCCTCGACAGCGACCGAAAACGTAACCTCATTTTCGACATCGATTGATGAGCCGAAGCGGATAGGGCCGGTGAGCGCTCCGGTGTAAGTACCCGACCCAGCAATCTCAATATCGGCCTCGGACCGGTCGCCTATGCCCGGAGTCGGTACAACGGTGGGTGTAGCCGCTGCCTCGGCATCGGCGAGTTGTTCAGCGGCGGTGGGACCCGCCGTAGCATTAGCAGTAGCTGGCGCCGAGGCGCCATCGGGATTATCGTCCCCGCCGCCCAGAAATACGACAACGCCTAGCGCCAAAAGTGAGACCGCTCCCAGAGTTGCGATGCGCTTAATTTCCCGATTGGTGTAGCGCATGAGCCGTAAGGCCGCCGGTTAAACCGATGAGGCAAGCAGCCCAGCGACGAACTCGCGGATGCCTTTGTCGAGTTCATGGTCTTGAAAGGACTGTGCCGCTATGACGTTGGCGCCCCGTGCGGAAACAGCTGCGGCCATGGTGTCGAGTGACTTTTTGGGGTTCCACCGATAGGTGCAGAACACCGCGGCCCGTTTGCCCTGGATGGCAGGAAAGTTCTTGATCTTGGCCATGCCAGCCGGCCCGACGCCAACCCACCGCAGACCATGCACCCAAGTACCAAACACTACGAGATCGGCTTCGGCTAGTTGGTTGAGATCCACATCGTCGATCGAACGAACCGCCACGTCGGCATCACCGCGGCTAAACGCAGTGGCAATGTGCTCGCCGGTGGTCTGGGTGTTGCCCTTGAGCGTTTCGAAATATACGACGACCTTCATGCCCATAGTTTTAGCAGCTCAGATCTCTTCTGCGGCGATTCGCTCGTGATGGTGAATGACCTCGTCAATGACGAACCGGAGGAATTTCTCGGAGAACTCTGGATCGAGATCGGCATCTTCGGCCAACGCTCGCATTCGCGAAACCTGGGTTTGTTCCCGGGCCGGATCGGCGGGCGGGAGCCCAACCTGGGCCTTATAGCGACCGATCTCCTGCGTGATTTTGAAACGCTCGGCCAACATGGCAATGAGCGCGCCATCGATGTTGTTGAGACTTTGGCGGTAGTCAAGGAGTCGTTGGTGCTCGTTCACAGCGCAAACTTATCCGCGAATAGCCCGTAGTGCTGGTGCAAGATCCCCTCGATCAACAATTTCTACCTGGTCGACGCCGACGAACCGAGCGAATTCTTGCAGGCCGGGCCGGATTCGATCAGCCACATCCACGATTTTTACACCGTTCTCGGCCCATGCGCCGAGCACCCGAAACGTGTTGGCAGCACGATCAGTCTTGGCATCGATGCGACCCACAATTTGGTCGTCGACCAACAGGGGCAGAACGTAATACCCGTACTTGCGTTTCGCGGCGGGGACATAGATTTCAATTCGGTAGTCAAAGTCAAAGAGGGCGCTGGCTCGGTCGCGATGCCAAACAACGGGATCGAACGGCGACAGGAGCGTGGCTGTGGTGATGGATTTTGCCCGGGTCACGTCGGGCGAAAGAAATGCCGGTTTGGAAAATCCCTGGACGCTGGCGCGAATCAAGGCGCCGTCCTCCGCCAATTCTTCAACCAATCGGCGGGCGTCGCGAATAGGTAGTCGGTAGTAGTCGGCCAACTCGTGGGCAGTGGCAACGCCATGGGCTCGCGCCGAACGGCGGAGCAGTTCCTTAATGGCATCATCCTCGGTTGGTGTCGCTACGGCCATCGTTTCCGCCGGAACAATGCGCTCGAGTAAGTCGAATTCCTTGTTGAACCCACCCCGGCGGCGAATACCCACTTTGCCGATGCGAAAAAGCCAATCCAATGCCAATTGTCCAAGGGAGCGGCTTCCCCACCATTCGCCGGACTGGGGTCGGACATCGGACAGTTGGTTGGCCTGGAGCGGTCGTTCCGCTACTTGGGCGAGGACTTCGGCCACGTAGGCGGGTTCTTCCTGGGCCAGTCGAACAAGACCACCCCAGGTAGCGCCGTCTTGGGAACGCGCCTTTTGCCATCGAAGAAACGGCTCCGTCGAGGTGGGCATCAGCGACGCTTCGTGAGCCCACGCTTCGAACCATTCGTCGTCTTGGTAGGCAACCTGATCAAGCAGACCAATGTCGTGATACCCGAGTCGCGAGAATAGAACCAGGTTCTGGGGGCGACACACGGCCGGGACGGAGTCGAGTTGCAGTAGGTTTTGGTGGCTCATGGTGCGACGCAGATGGCGTCGGTCAATGCGGGTCGCTGGTTGGGTAACGCCGAACCCCTGAGCGCGAAGCGCGATGCGCCGGGCTTGCGCGGAACTGAGTGAAACTATGCCTTCGGTCACGGTCCGGTACTCAGCACCAAACGGGAGCGAGGACGCGACAAGGGGGAGCGGCGATAGCAGAAGTCATGAGGAACATATTACATATATCGATTCCTATGTCACGGTGCTTAACTCACCCGACGGGCTCCCACAAGCCGTGTGGTGCGGCTACTCCTTGGGGGAGCGTGGCGCCGAAAGCGCACCCTCGTGAGCAATATTTGGCAATAGTTTGTCCAACCAACGTGGCAGCCACCAGTTTCGGTCACCCAACAGTTCCATGGTGGCTGGCACCAATAACAGTCGGACCAGCGTGGCATCAAGTAGGACGGCCAACGCCAAACCAGTACCAAACAGCTTGATGACCCGATTTGGATCAAACAAGAAGCTGCCGAAGACTACCACCATGATGGCCGCGGCCGCGGTAATGACCTTGGCCGTCATCGCCAGGCCGTTGGCAACTGAATCTTTGGCATTTCCCGTGCGGTCGTACTCTTCGCGAATTCGAGAGATTAAAAAAACCTCGTAATCCATTGACAAGCCGAAGACGATGGCAAACAACATCA